>Ga0187893_10005697_pt1 | contig 22063 bp, 23 predicted proteins | sample MA1701074metaG_FD_139574 | JGI IMG/M metagenome (GOLD analysis project Ga0187893, IMG submission 139574) | White microbial mat communities from a basaltic lava cave in the Kipuka Kanohina Cave System on the Island of Hawaii, USA - MA170107-4 metaG ...
AGACCTTGTCCTTGTACCGCCGTGTTGTAGTGACGACATGTACAGGTCCTGTTCGTCGTTCCATGGCCGCAGGATAACCATTGACGCCGACATGTCAAGAAGTATTAGTGACTACGTTTCCGCAGTGGCGGAACGGCAGGGATCGGCGCAACTGCCTGAATGCCACGAGGTTACGGAGAGGAGCGTTCAGCAAACGCTCGGGAACTTCGGCCTAGGCCTCCGATCCCGCTCCCTACAGTCGGCAGGGGCTATCATGGCCCCGCGCCCCCTCATGAATCGCCTCGGGCCTGTGGTGGCGCTGCTTTGCGGCCTCGCGCTTGCCGACGACGCGCAGCTTCGCGTGAAGCGCGCGATCGACCTCCAGCGGGCGGCGGGGGGAAACCGTTCCGAGGCGGCGCTCGCGGAGGTCCGCGCGGCGCTGCGGGCGACGGGCGAGATCCGGCTCTCGGCGGCGGAAGTGAGGGCGCTGCTGCCGCTCGCGGCGGAGCCGGAGGCGGTCTCGCTGATCGACCGGGCGGGCTCGGGACGCGCGCTCGCGTCGGCGCTTCAGGGCGCCACCGCCGAGGAGCGCGCGTCGCTGATGCTGCTCGCGCCCAAGGTCGCCGACCCGCTGCCGCTCTTGCCCGCGCTGATCGCCGCGGGAGACGAGGCGGCGCGCGACGCCCTCTTCGCGATCCGCTGGGAGGGGCGTGCGCTCGACGCGCAGAGCCGCAAACTGCTTGCCGATGCGGCGGCGGCGGGAGGGACGCTCTCGGTGGCGGCGGCGTCGGCGCTGCGCGCGGCGGCGGCGGAGAGCGAGACCCGTCTGCCTCCGGACGAGGGCGAGATGATGGGAGTCGAGGATCCGCTCCCCCCCCCGCCCCCCCTCTTCCATTCCGTGGAGGGCCTCGGCGCGGACCGGCCCCGCAAGGTCAAGGTCTTCTACGGGACCGACCGCGCGCTCTTCTCCCCGTCGTGGAGCGACTACGCGCAGCGCTTCTGGCCGGCTGTCGCGCTGCTGCTGCTCACGCCGCTGCTCGTCCGGGCGCTGCTCTGGCTCCTGCATCCCCGCTTCACGCGGATCGTGCGCGGCGCGCGGTGGGCGGGCTACGGCGGCGGCGCGGTGCTCGCCGTCTACGCGCTCTACGGGATGCTGTTGCAACAGCGGCGCATCGAGCGGCTCGGGCTCGACTACGGCGCCGAGCGCGGGGCCTTTTACAGCTCCGACAACTACTGCCACTTCGGGACCTGCACCGTCGGCATCCCGCCGCGCCACGAGGCGGGCAGGCTCGAGCGGCCCGGCCTGCTGAGCGCGCACCCGTGGGAGGACCCGCAGGAGCATGTGATGATCCTGAAGATCGCTCCGCTCGCGAAGGGGGAGTTCCTCGGCGAACTTGCCGAGGCGGGCGGGGAGCGCGCGTTCGTCTTCGTGCACGGCTTCAACGTGACCTTCGAGCGCGCGGCGCTGCGCACGGCGCAGATCGCCCACGACCTCGAGTTCTCGGGCGCGCCGATCTTCTTCTCGTGGCCGAGCCGCGGCGACGTGTTGCAGTACACGGTCGACGAGAGCACCGTCGCGTGGGCGACGCACCACCTGAAGCTCTTCCTGCGCGACGTGCGGCGCGCGCTGCCGGCGGCGACGATCCACCTCGTCGCGCACAGCATGGGCAACCGCGCGCTGACCGAGGCGCTGCGCTCGCTGCGCGAGGAGATCGCCGCGGACCTGCCCCGCTTCCAGGAGGTGATCCTCGCGGCGCCCGACATCGACGCGGCGACCTTCCGCGACGACGTCGTGCCGGCGCTGCGCCCCACCGCGGAGCGCGTCACGCTCTACTGCGCGCCCTTCGACAGCGCGCTCGAAGTGAGCCGCCGCGTCCACGGCTACCCGCGCGCCGGCGATTCGAGCAACGGCGTCTTCGTCGCCGAGGGGCTCGAGACGGTGGATGTCGCCGTCGAGGACCGCGACGTGCTCGGCCACTCCTACTATGGAACTGCGGGCCCCGTGCTCCGGGACATCATCTCGCTGATGCTCTACCGCAAGCGCCCCGAGGAGCGCGGCCTCGTGGCGATGGGCGGCTTCTGGAGGCTCTCCGAGTGACGCGGGCGGCCGGAGTCCGCGCGGCGCCGCTGCTGCTCCTGCTGCTGCTCGCCGCCGTCGCCTGGGCCGGCGAGCCCACGGCCCTCCCGGTCCGGAAGACCGTCATCCTCGCCAGCGGCGCGACCTACTTCATCGAGGGGCGCCAGGTCATCGGCCCCGGCGTCGAGATCACGATCCAGAAGGGGACGGTGCTCGAGGGCAGGGGCAGCAACGCGGTGCTCGAGGTGCAGGGGGCGCTGAAGATCCGCGGCGTCACCGACCAGGAGTGTACGATCCGCGACCTCGTCATCGAGCCCGCGGCGACCTTCGACGAGATCCGCATCGACACGGTCGAATGGAAGAGCGGGGCGCTGCGCACCGCGCCGGAGGTCGTCGCCTGCGGCACGCTCTCCGTCGAGAACACCGTCGTCGACCGCGGCGTCCCGTTCGACGTCTGCTTCGGCGGGGGCGAGGTGCGGCTCCTCAACACGAGCATCTACGACCATGTCAAGATCACCGGCGGCATCCCGAAGGGGAAGGAGAGGAACACCGTCGCCGTGAACATGATCGGCTGCCACGCGAAGATGGGCGGCTACAGCGGTTTCCTGACCGGCCTCTCGGTGACCGGCGCCAGCGACGTGGTCCTCCGCAACACGCGCGTCGCCGGCCCCGACTGCATCTTCGAGAACTGCGGCGGGCTCACCTTCGACGGCAACAAGATCGAGGTGAACAAGCTCATCTTCCGGCAGGCGCAGGCGGGCCGCCTGAAGGGGTGGAAGCTCCAGAAATGCGACTTCTCCGGCGGGCGGATCCTCTTCGAGGCCCCCTTGGGGAAGGCCCCCGACCGCATCCTCGTGGACAAGTGCTGGTTTTCGGGGCTCACAAGGCCGAAAGAGGTCCTCGAGAGGGTCTTCGGCGCGAGAGAGGGCGTCGAGATCCACTTCGGTAAGATATCGGAGCGTCCCTTGGGACTCGCAGGTTGACCCGCGGAGGTGGATCCATCATGAAGAGCAGTCTGCTTGTCGCTGCCGCCCTCTTGGCGGCAATGTGGGGGGGGTGCGGGGGGGGCGGCGGCGCCGCTTCGCCCGGACCCGCGCCGGTGGCCCAGAACGAGACGGTCGTCGTGCGCTATGACCGCAACGGCGACGATCTTCCCGACCTGATGACCCTCGACCGCTCGAGGGAGCCCTACGTGATCGTCGCGAGCCTCGACGGCACCGCCGACGGCGGTGCGCTCGACACGACCGACCTGCTGCGCGGGGCGTCGATCGATCCCGCGATCAGCCACGCGCTCGCGCTCTACCTCGGCACCTCCTACAAGGCGGGCGCCGAGACCGACCTCGATGTCGCCGACTCCACCGGCCGCGAACGGAAGGTGACGGTGTTCGAATGAGGATCCTCGCCACACTGCTCTGCGCCGCGGCCCTCGCCTTCGGCGCCGACGTCAAGCCCGGGTGCGGCGCCGCCGGGGACGTCCTGCTCGTTCGCGGGGCTTCCCTCCCCGAGACCCCTTCCATCACCATCGACGGTGTGACCGCCGAGATCATCAAGTCGGATTCGACCCGCCTGCTCTGCCGCGTTCCGGACGGCACCGCGACGGGGGAGGTCGAGATCCTCGTCGAGGGGGAGAGCCTCCCCTTCACGGTGCTTCCGCCGGGCGCGCCGGTCGTGTTGCACCAGAGCGCGACGACGCTCGTCGCCGGCGAGCCGCTCTTCCTCGTGGGCCGCCGTCTCGGCGGCGGCGTCGCGGAGTTCGTCGACGGCGACGGCATCGCGCAGGCGACGGCGACGTTGAAGGGGCGCGACCGCGCCGCGGTGGTGACGTTGCCCGACACGCTTCCCGCGGGCTCCTACACGATCGTGATCACGAACCGCGACGGCCTCGACACCGGCGCCTGCTCGCCGGTCATCGGCATCGCCGACGCCGGCGCCGCGACGCTCGACTCGATCTCGCCCGCCGGCGCGCTCGTCGGCGCGCGGCTCGATCTTGCGGGCAGCGACCTCTCGCCGATCGGCCCCTGCCGCGTCGTCTGGACGCCGCAGGGCGGCGGCGACGCGCTTCGCGTGCCGGGCTTCTCGAACGGGTACGACCGGGTCGTGTCGCACGTGCCGCTCCGCGCGGAGTTCGGCACCCTCTACGACGTCACGGTCGAGCTGCGCGGCGGCGCGGTGACGAACGCGGTCGCCTATGCGACCGGCAACCCGGGCGTTCCGGCGATCGACGCCATCAGCCCCGGGTCGGGGCCCGCGGGCAGCGTCGTGGAGATCCGCGGCAGCGACCTGCTCGTGCTCGGCGCGTTCCCGAAGGCGACGCTCGGGGGCGAGCGGCTGTCGATCCTCTTCGCGAGGCCCGGGCACCACGGGGACGCGGACCTGATCGTCGTCGGGATCCCCTACGGGACCGCCGCGGGCACCTCCGACATCGTCGTCACGGTGGACGGCGTCGCATCCAACGCCGCGCCCTTCACGGTCGAGGCGACGTTGCTGTCGGTCACGAGCATGAGCCCCGATTCGCAGGGCCCGGGCGGTCCCTACTTCCCGGTCGCGATCGAGGGGAGCGGCTTCGGCTGGTGGGGGCAGGGCGATCTCGCCGTCGTCTGGGACGACGGCAGCGGCGCCGCGCCGCGCGCGGGACAGGTGATCGTCCGCAGCGACGAACTGCTGATCGTGCGCGTCCCCGGCGGCCGCCGCAATCCGCTGCCCGCGGGCAGCTACGAGGTGCGCGTCGAGCGCGACGGCTCCTCCGCCCTCGCCGGCACCTATCTCGTCGACTAGCGGGTGATCGGGGTCAGACCCCGTTCACCCGCGAACCCGAAGGGGGGGAGAGCCGTTGACGGGGAGGTGACCCCCGCGCACCCCCTCCTCGCCCTCGCCGTCGCCCTCGCCCTCCTCGCATCCTGCGGGGCGCCCCTCGGGCAGCCGGTTGCCGTCGCCCTCCATGCTGAACCTGAGGAGGTCGAAGAGACCGAGCCCGAACCGGTCGCCGACGAGGACCTCCCCCCCGACCCGGTCGGCCGCGGCGACTGCGCGCTGACGATCCGCCTGCACGGGATCGGCACGCGCGCCCCCGTCGCGGCGGGCATCCAGCTCTGGCGGCTCGGGGCGCCGGGCAACGACGACTGGAGCGAGGGCGACCAGCTGCAACTCCGCTGCGACGTGCCGCCGAGCGGGACGAGCCTCTACGACCTGCCCGCCGGCCGCTACCGGATCTTCTCCGGCGACGCGAGGCGCGGCGCCCACGATCCGCCGGAGTTCCTGCTCGAAGAGGGCCACAGCGACGCCGACCTGCCGATGGACATGCCGCGGCGCATGACCGCGACGCTGCTGATCCTCGACGAGCGCAACAGGCAGGTCACGGAGGCCATCCGCACCGACGGGGGCCGGGGCTCAGCGACCTCGTCCCTCGACGACGAACCGGACTGGGTTGTCGCGCGCAACCTGCGCCGGGGCGCCGCATGCCGCTCCGTCATGTGCTCCAGCGGCGGCGGCGGCGGCCGCTCGCGCCCCGTCGCGGTCACCGCGACGCGCGACGGGTTTCTCGTCGGCGAGTTCACCGAGGCGTCCCGGACGTCGCGAAGGTCCTCGTCGCACACCTTCCGCGTCCCCGACCAGACCGACGTGCGACTCCACTTCGCCAACGACCACCCCGCCCCGTGGAGGTTCGTAGCGCGCTCCGTCCCCCGCGGCCCCCTCAGGGATTCCGTGCTTGTCGGAGGCCGCCCGCTCCCCGCGAACGCGCGCTTCCAAGCGTGGAGCGACGCGCGCGACGTGCCGGGCCCGATCCAGGTCCAGGTGCAACTGGACGGCTACGAGAAGCTCGAGTTCGAGTGGACGCCCGGCGAGTGGCTGCCCTTCAGGGAGCTAGCGCCCTCACCCGCATGCCCCGCACCTGATCCGAGCCGATCCTGAGCAGCGCCTCGCGCAGCCGCCTGCCGACGTCGGGCAGCGCGTCGCCCGCGACGACGACGCGGTTCTCGTAGTCGGGCACCGTCACGACGAACGATCGGCCGTAGGGGCTCGCCACCCGATGCAACAGCTCGTCCCACGACGTGCCCGGCAGTGGCAACACATTGACAATGCAGACGCCCTCCGGCGCGAGCCGGGCGCGGATCAGCGCGGGAAGAGTGTCGATGCTCGCGTAGGGCTTGATGACGCCGAGCGGGCTCGGCGTGGAGAGGTCCTCGAGGATCGAGTGGTAGGGGGCGCGGGGGCAGCGCAGCCACGCCTCCGCGTCTTCGTGGAACAGATTCACCTCGCCGGCCCACGCCGACGAGAGTTCCCGGAAGAGCGGCTCGCCGTCGCGCGAGAGGTCAACCGCGTCCACCGGATGGGCGAAGCCCATCGCGCGCAGCGGCGCGATGACGCCGCCGCCGGCGAAGCCGAGCATCGCGACGCGCGGACCGGGCGAGAGCGCGGCGATGGCGGCCGCGAGCGTGTCGAAGAGCGTGTGCGTCGGGCCGGGGCGCGCGAGCATCTCGCTCAGCACGACGTCCTCCTGCACGATGCGCGCGCCCTGCTTCGTGCGGACGACTCTCACGCGGGCTTCTCGAAGAAGAGCGCGCCGAACGTGAAGGGCTGGTCGGGGCGGCGGCGCGAGAGGGGGTAGCGGCGGCCGTCGTCGTCGAACTCGCGATTGCCCTTGAGCGGCAGGCCGACCGCGTCGATGAGCCGCGTCACGTGGGCGAGCGTGTACATCGGCGACTCCGACCGCGCGTTCTCGCCGTAGTCGAACGTGAGCGCCATCGTGCCGCCGGGCTTGAGCAGCATGCCCATGCGGCGCGCGACCGCATGCTGCCCGGGCGGCAGGATGTGCTCGATGACGCAGAAGCTGTAGACGAAGTCGAATCCTCCCGGCGCGCCGAGTTCCGCCGCCGACGGTTCCTCCTTGACGAGGTCGGTCGTGCGCGCGTCGATCGAGAGCCCCTTCCGGCGCGCGATCGCGTTCGTCTCGTCGACGAGCGCCTTGCCGATGTCGAGGGAGACGACCTTGTCGCCGTGTCCCGCGAGATAGAAGAGCGGGATCGTCATCGCGCCGCCGACGTCGAGGATCGTGAAGGGGCCCGCACCGCGCCGCTCGGGCGCCGACGTCTTCGTCAGTGCGAGGCCGCGCGCATACTCCCACATCTTGTTGCGCCGGAGCCAGAGGCGCCGCTTGACGTTGCCGTTGACGCCGAGCCGGTTCCCGCCGAGGAACCAGAGCAGGATCCACCGCCGGATCGAGCGCACCGTCGGCGCGACCTCCGGGTGTCCGAGGTCGTCGTAGTCGAGCGTCTTGTTGAGGTTCATGAGGGGTCGCGATCCGTGTCCGGCACGGCATGATAATCGCTGTGCTCTCGGATCGCCCCGATGTCGCGGAGCAACCACGATGCGCTCGAGGCCCGTCGTGGCCACCGCCGCGCTTTCAATCGGTGACCCCCAGCCGACCCGTTGCCGCAGGGCCCCCCCCGCGCTACCTTCCCCTGTCTGCTGCGGCCGAGTACACTCGCCGCAGGCATGGGCCAGGCGGGCGGCGCCTTGCCTACGACTCAGGTCGCGCGCCGGGAGGTCGAAAATGATGAAAAAGCCGATGCCGCGGTCGAACCGAAAGCGCCCTCCCTCCAGTACGGAGATCCCGGTTTGGCAGGTGACTCTCGACATCCTGCTCTACCCCGAGGGTGGTGTGTTCATCGCGCACTGTCTGCAGACCGACACCGCGAGCCAGGGCACCACGGAGGCAGTCGCCTTCAAGGCGCTGTGCGAGGCCTTGGAAGCCGAGTTGGAGGAGGCGATCGGCGACGAGGATCTCGCGCGAGTCTTCGAGCACCGCGCGCCGCAATCGCTGTGGAAACTCCGCGAGTCCGCGCGGCAGGAATTCGCTCACATCCGTCTCGACGCGCCATCTCTCCCGAGCGAACATCGCGAGTTTTTTGCGACGAAGTATCTCGTTTCCGGTGTCGCATAGGCCCGGTTCCAAGGCGCCAGGGCATGGCCACGGGAAGGGGCCGGACCTCGCCCATCAAGCGGCAGGATCTCGTCAGGCTGCTCAAGGCTCTCGGTGTGGAGGAGCACGCCGGCAGCGGGAAGGGAAGTCACCGCATGCTGGCCCGTCCCATACCGGGCGAGCCCCACCGATGGCTAAAGACGACCCTCCCCTACCACAGCGACACTGAGGACATCCAGCCGAGCGTCGTCAAGTCGATCCGCCGCAAGCTCCATCTGGCACCCGAGCACGGCGTCAGCGACGCCCGGTTCTTTCAGGAGGGTTAGATCGCTCGATGAGACTCCGCGGCGCTCTGTGTCTCATCGGGCGGCAGCCTGCGAGGCCTGGGAGGGTGGCGAAGATGCACAGCTTCCTTCGCTCCAGATTGAAGTTCAGCTCATGGTGATCTGCGCGGCCGTGCACGAACTCCTCGATCTCGCCGGGTCGGGGCTCGCGGAAGGCGTTGCTCCTGAGGTGAGCGATTGGGGGGACCAGCGGGGGCAGGAGGGCCGGTCGTCAATCGCGCAGCCGAGGACGGTGCGCCGGCAGGCCACGAGTCGCGACCAGGAGAGCCCGATGATGCCGAGGATGCGCTACAGGCCGAGCACGCGCCGGGCGCCGTCGATGGCTCGGACTCGCCTCGCCTCGTCGCCGCCGCACGGCACGTGCAGGGACGAGAGGTCGGGATGGAGCAGCCGGAGCGGGGTAAATGGGAAGCGCAGAAGCGCGGTAACCCTGGCGACGCGCCGTTCGATGGGCGCGACGCGGCAGCGCAGTCCGTCCGCCGGGTTGTCGAGCACCGGACCGCTCGTGGTCGCGTCGCCGGGCCGCGGCAGCCACCCCGCCGTGGTGGACCGGGGCACCCCGGGCTGGTGGCGGTCCTGGCGTCCCCCGTTCGGCGGACGAGCCGGACGAGGCGGCGGTCGTAGCCCTGCATCGTGTGCTTTGTTCCCATCCACCCGTTCTGGCGGATCGCGACTTCCGGGATGACAGAAGCCGCTCGCGGCGGTACGGTGGGCGTCGAGTACTCGAAAGCAACATGCAGAATGTCGTGAGAGATAGCAGGGAGGAATCGCGAAGGAGGCCGGGTGCAATTGGATCTCGTGGCGCTCAGGAGGGTCTCTTGGTCCGGCAGGATGTCCCGGGGCAGGCACGGCGTCACGCCAGTAACGGCGATGCGCCAGCGGCATGTTTCTTGGCCCCGAACGCGTTGCGCGTAGGCCGGCCAGACAGTGTGGGCAGGAGGTGGGCGGACGTGCCGGTCTGGGGCGGGAGCTACCCCCGCTCCAGATAGAAGTTCAGCACATGATGGTACGTGCGGCCGCGCGCGAACTCTTCGATCTCGCCGGGGCGGGGTTCGCGGAAGGCGTGGCGCTTCACGTCGACGATGCGCGTTCGGTAGCCGAGTTCGGCGAGCGTCGCGAGCACCGCGTCCGGGTCGCGTCCGCAGCGGACGAGGCCGAGGGGCCAGAACTCGAAGTAGATCTTCGCGTCGCTGCGTTCGAGCGTCCCCCGCGCCCCCTCGAGAATCTGCCCCTCGGCACCTTGCGCGTCGATCTTCAGGATGTCGATCTTCCCGCCTGCGAGTTCGTCGTCGAGGCGGACGGTCGGAACCTCGATCGCGGCGCCGGGGCTGAGCGCGTTCTCGCGCGCGAGGCTGTGGCCGCCGGAGTTCGCGGCGTCGACGAAAAAGCTCGCCTTGCCGCGCCGGTCGGAGACGGCGGCCTGCACCGGCGTGACATTGGCAAAGCCGTTCAGTTGCAAGTTGGCGACGAGCTCGGCGAAGGTGCCGGGGTCGGGCTCGTAGGCGCGGACGCTGGCGCCGGCACGGGCGGCGACCATCGTGTAGTGGCCGAGGTTGGCGCCGATGTCGACGACGGTCATGCCGGGCTTGACGCGCTCGCGGAAGTGGTCGGTGACGAGCCGGCTCATGCCGCCGCGGCGCAGGATCGACCGGCCGATGGACTTGCGGCGCGGGTCGACGTGCAGGCGGTAGTCCTGCGTGCGGATGACCAGCGGCGCGCGGGGGCGCAAGAGCGCGAAGAGCGTGCGCCAGACCGCCTTCAGCAGGAACGAACGCTCGACGCGCTCGGTCGGGAAGCGGTCGGCGACCCACTGGAACATCGACACGTCAGACCGCCTCCGCCTCGATCGCGACGACCCTTCCGAGCAGGAGCGGCATCGACAGCAGGTGGCGGACCATCTCCCGGTAGGGGGGCTCCGTACCGGCCGCGAGGCGACCCTCGCGCGCCATCGCGGCGTACATGCGTCGCGCGCGGCGCGTCGCGCGCAGCGTGGAGAGCGCGACGAAGGGCCAGACGAGCGGCAGCAGGAGAAGGCTTGTCAGGCTCGTGATCGTCGGCAGCAGGCGGCGGATGCGGAAGCCGGAGTGGTGGAGGCTGTAGCGGAGCTGGAAGTAGTCGGCGAGAAAGGCGTGGCCGTGGTAGGTGCGCGTGCCGTCCTTCGAGCGGGCGAGCACGCCCGTGTGCTCGTCGAACCAGGTGCGCAGCGTGCGCTGGCCGACCAGCGCGAAGGAGAGGCGCGCGCGCACGCTGAGGAGATTGGGTGTGGTGAGCAGCAGCGTGCCGCCGGGCTTCAGCACGCGGCGCACCTCCGACAGCGCGTGGTGGCGGTCGGGGATGTGCTCGATCCCTTCGACGAAGAGCACGTAGTCGAACGCGGCGTCCGGGAAGGGCAACGTCGCTTGGAGATCGCCCGCAACGCAGACGAGGTGGGGGGGCGAGGGGGGGAGGCTGGCGCCGAAGAGCCGCTGCCGGAGCCTCGGCGACCAGCGCCCCTGCCACCCCTCGCGCACGCCTTCGCCGACCGGACGCCCGGCGAGCCTGCGGCACTCCCCGTCAAACTCCTCGGGGAAGAGGTCGCACGGGACGACCTCGAACCCGGCCGCGGCGAGGGGAAGGGAGAGGACGCCGCATCCCGCAGGGAGGTCGAGGACCCTCGTCGCGGCGCGGTCGGGCGGCGGCACATCGGCCATCCGGGATAGGATCGAGGGGTAGAGGGAGCCCATGCGCAGTTGGCCCAGCCACCCGTAGTCGTTCGCCACTGGGGCGGGATCCTATCACGCGCAGCGCGGCCCAACGTCCAAGCACGGCGGGGCGCCGGCCGCAGGCCGGGCCGCGCGACCGGTCGCACGATCCCGGGGCGGGCGGATGGGCGCCCCCGCAAGGGTGGAGCGGGCCGGCTCTCCGCGAGAACGCAGCAGAGCAGGAAGTCAGGGAGGGGGGGTCGGGTCTCCCGCGGGGGCGGCGCCGGATCAGTCCGCGACGGTGTAGCTCGAATCGATGAAGTGCATGTTCGCCATCGCGTGTCCGTCGCTGTACCGCTGCTCGAGGCTGTAGACGTGTCCCTCGGTCGAAACGAGCACCGGCCCGATCGTGGCGGTCGTCACGCCGCCCTGCTCGCGGACGGTGGCCGTCGCGGCGATGGCCCACTCGCCGGGCCCGATCACCCGGTCGCCGTCCGCATCGGTCCCGATCCTCAGTTGGAGGCTGTCCAGGATGCCGGTGCCCTGCAGCGTCAGCGTGGCCCGCACCGACACCCTTCCGTCGAGGCGAAAGCCGCCGCAGCGCACTTGCAGCGCCTCGTCCGGCGGCTGCCCCTCGACCCAGGCAGGGCCCGTCATCGAGATCTCGAAGCCGCAAGCCCCCCAGAACTCCAGCGCCGGGAGGAGCGTTGCGAGGGACGCCGCGATCAGCAGGGCCGCCGTCTTCATGCCTCTAGTATCGGCCGGGCAGCGAGAGCCGGAAGAGTGCGCCCCCCCCCGGCGGCGCCTCGTGCGTGAGCGTCCCCCCGAGGTCGCGGGCGAGGCCGCGGGAGAGCGCGAGGCCGAGGCCGAGGCCGCGCGTGGGGTCGGTCTCGTCGCGGTGGCCGCGCTCGAAGGGCTGGAAGATCCGCCGCACGACGTCCTTGGGCACGCCGTCGCCGTGGTCGCGGACCGTGATCGTGACGCGGTCGCCGCCCGCGTCCGCGGCGACCTCGATCGGCCGTTCGCTGCGCCCGTACTTGCAAGCATTCTCGACGAGATTGGCGAGGATCTGGCGCACGGCGTCGGCGTCCGTGGTCAATCCCCCGGACCCCCTGACCTCGACGACGAGGGGCTGGCCCCCCTTCGCGGCGATGCGTTGCAAGTCGGGCTCGAGCCGGCCCATCAGCGCCTCGAGAGCGACCGCCTCCGGGTGCAACCGGAGCCGGCCCGACTCGAGCCGCGCATGCGCGATCACGTTCTCGACCATGCGCGCCATCAGGTCGGACTCGCGCTGCAGCGTCTTGTGGTAGGTCGTGCGCTTCTCGTCGTCCGTGACGAGTCCCTCGGCGAGCAAGTCACTGTACAGGCGGAAGGTCGTCAGCGGACTGCGCAGCTCGTGCGTGACGAGCCCCGCGAAGCGGCGCTGGCGCTCGCCGAAGTCGATGCTGCGCTTCAGCGCCACGCCGACGAGCGCGATGGCGAGCCATGCGACAGGCCAGAGCGTGGCCAGCAGCGCGTGGGTGCTCGTCCACGCGAGCAGGCCCGCGGCGGGGCGGGAGGCGACGAGGCAGGCGGGAAGCGTGATCAGCCTCGTGTCGGAATGGTGGGGGGCCGGGGGGAGGAGATCGGCGTCCGGAAGGATGTCCCGCACCTCGTCGAGCAGCGTGCGGCGGATGCGCGGCCAGTCGGCGAGGAACCCTTGCAACGCGTCCTGCCCCTCGAGCGTGACGCGGCGGATGAAGAAGAGCCTCTCGCCCTGCCAGACCGGTTCGAGCGTGCCGATCGTCGAGGTCGGCGTCGCGGCGGACTTGGCAGCCTTGGCCCACGGCGCCTGCTCCTTGGTCTTCTTCTCGGCCTCCTCCACCTGCGGCAGCATCGCCTTCGGGTCGACCGCGGTGGCGACCTCGTCGAGCAGCGCGCAGTTGGCCTCGATGCGTTTCTGCTGCCTCTCGTCCTGCACGAGCAGGTCGCGGGCCGCGCCGGTGGGGATCTGCGGCGAGTGGAATACGCCGTCCGTAGCCACTTCGAAGTGGATCTTCGCGTAGTCGGGCGTGCCCTCGAGCAGCGGCGACGGCGTGAGGATCTCCCTCGGCTCGATCTTCTGCATGCCGCGCGTGTAGGCGTCCTCCTCGAGCGCGCGCACGGCGCGGTAGTCGGTGAGCGGGCGCCGCGCCTCGGTGGCGAGGTCGAGGGAGAAGCGCTGGTCCATGCGGCTCAGCGCGAGGCGGAGGTGGGTCTGGAAGCGCGCCTCCGCGCGCGCGTCGAGCAGGTCGCGGGAGACCCACGCGAGGAAGGCGACCAGCGCGAGCGCGCCGGCCCCGAACGCGCCCCAGAGCCAGCGGTGCCTCACGCGAGCATGTACCCCTTGCCGCGCACCGTCTGGATGCGGTCGCCCTCGCCGAGCTTGCCGCGCAGGCGTGCGATGTGCATGTCGATCGTGCGCGTCTCGATGCCCCTCGGGTCGAGCCCCCAGACGCGCTGCAACAGCTCCTCGCGGCTGACCGGGCGGCCGCGGCTGGCCGCGAGGTACTGGAGCAGCTCCGCCTCCTTCTCGGCGAGCGTCTCGCGCCGCCCGTCCGCGTGGCGCACCTCGCGGCTCTCGAGATCGGCGGTGACGCCGCCGAGGTCGATCGCCCCGACGGTGTGGGGGCGCTCGGCGGAGCGGCGCAGCACGGCCTCGACGCGCGCGAGCAGTTCGAGCGCGCCGAAGCTGTTCTTGATCAGGTAGTCGTCGGCGGCGCACTGGCGGAGCCCCCGGACGCGGTCCTCCTCGCCGCCCAGCGCCGTGACGAAGATGACCGGCAGCGACGGCTTGCTCTTGCGGAGTTCCGTCACGAGCGAGAAGCCGTCGCGCTTCGGCAGCTTGATGTCCACGAGCGCAAGGTCGAGGTCGACCGAGAGCGCCTTCCGGAGCCCCTCCTCGCCGTCGCCGCTCTCGACGGTCTCGTAGCCGCCGCAGCCGAGGGTATCGACGAGACCCCTCCGGATGGAGGGGTCATCTTCGACGACGAGGATGCGCCGGCGGGAGGTCATTCGCCGAAAGCGTACCCCTTCTTCGTGGCCTGCGCGCGGATCGCGTCGCGGACGGCGCGGTCGAACGCCTTGTCGTCGCTCTTCGCGGTCTTCGCGAGTTCCGCCTCGATGAAGAGCGCCCGCTCCTTCTGCAGGCCCGCGATGTCGGCCTGGATCCTGCACCGCTCCTCGTACTTCGCGTCGAGGTGGGCCTGGATCTCTTCGAGGCTCTTGCCGCGCAGCGCCTCGGGGAGGTCCTCCTTCTTGACGTCGGCGAGCTTCACCCTCCCCTCCCGGGTCACGTCCACGAGGCACCAGTTGCACTGATAGAGCCGGCCGACCTTGCAGGCGGCGCGATCGGCCGCTGCGGCCGGCGCCGCCTCCCTCGCCTTTTCGTCCTGCGCGGTCTGGCGCTCCCACCCCGCATCGCCTTCGGCGCCGAACGGCACGTAGGTCCTGTTCAGCGACGCGGAGAGATCGGCGAGCTTGGCATCGAACGGGGTCGAGACCGTCACGGTGCCGCGATCCTGGTCGATGCTCGCGAAGTGGCCGTCGGCCAGCGTCGCGACCTCCTTCCAGGCCGGTGCGAGGTTGTCGGCCGCGGGGCCGCAGTAGATCGAGTTGACCATGATCCCCTTGCCGATCAGCTTCCGGCAGATGTCGCGGAAGTTCACCGTCGGATCCTGTTCGGCGGACTCGTTGCCGGCGACGATGACGAGCCGGAGCGCGTCCTTGCGGTCGCCCCACTGAAGCCCTTCCATCGCGCGCTGGAGCACGCGGCCGACATACTCGTCGCCGCCGTTCGTGGTCTGCGCGAACATCTCCTGCGAGATCAGGTCGAGGTCCTCGGTCAGGTCCGAGTGGACCTTGACCCAGCCCGACTCCGCCGTGTGGCCGTTGTTGCCGTAGGTCAGGAAGGCGACGCGGAGGCGCGGCAGCGGCTTCGCGAGCGCGAGGTCGTTGACGATGGACCAGATCTTCGTGCGCGCCGCGTCGAGCAGCCCGTTCATGCTGCCCGACGTGTCGAGACAGATCGCGAGGTCGATGACCCGCGGTTCCTTGATTTCGTCTGCGCGGGCCGAGACGCCGGCCGCGAGCAGCGCGGCCAGCAGGGACGTGCGGAGTGTGGACATTACTTGCTCTCCTCTGCGAATGAGTAGCGGACTAGGATGTTCTGGTTCTGGTAGCGGAGGAAGATCTCCCCCTTGCGGGCGACGAGCGCCTGCCGGCCTTCGAGCACGAGCGCGTCGAGCAGCCTGCCGAACTCCGGCGTGCCGTAGTCGACGACGCGGTCGGCCCGGATCGCGCCCTTCTGTGCGATCACGTTGCCGTCGATCCAGGAGTCGCCGCGCTTGAAGAAGCCGCGGTCGCAGACCTGGACGACGTTCTCGACCTCGACCTCCTCCATCTTGCTGTTGTAGAAGACGCTCTTCGCCTCGACGCGGTCCTGCTTCTTCGCCTTCTCGTTGTTCACCCCTTGGGAGACGGCGCCCCCGCCCGTGCGCGTGCGGACCGCCTTCCCTTCGAGCTCGCGACCGCAGGCGACGGCGAGCGCGTCCCACGCCTCGAGGTTGGTCCCCTCGGTGGCGAGGAAGGAGGTGTACTCGGAGAGGATGCCGAACTCCGTACTGAGACGGAGGATCTCCTCCCTCAGTTCGCGGAAGCGCGGGTCGTTCCAGATGGAATCCCCGACGACGGCGGGCCGCTCGGCCCCCGCGGCCCCCCCCTGTCGGATCTGGTCGATCAGGTACGCGATGCGCCGGCCCGCCCAGAGCCTCGACACGAACGCGTTCCTGGTCGTCGCGCCGTCGAGCGGGAACTCCATCAGGAACTGGCGGTCCTCGCCGAGGAAGTTGCCGCCGACGCGGAAGCGGAGCGGCGCCTCGCCGCGGTACTGGCCGAGCAGCACGAGCTGGTCGCCGTCGAAGAGGTCGGGCAGGACCATCGGGATCAGCTCGCGCACCGCGAGCGTGGTCACGTTGCCACTGGCATCGAGCGTCTCGAGCCGCGCGCCGGAGAAGACGGGGCCGAAGAGGCGCCGGTAGACCTGGGCGACCTTGACTTCGACGTCCTCGCCGGGCAGCACGTAGGTGCTCGTGCTGCGCGTGACCTCGGCGATGCGGTCGAGCAGCGGCACATTGACATCGTGGCCGACGCCGAAGGTGAAGACGCGCCGCTTGTGCGGGTTGCCCTGCTCGACCAGCTCGCGGATCGCGACCTCGGAGGTGCGGCCGATCGTCGGCAGCCCGTCGGTCAGGAAGAGGACGATCGGCAGCGTGCCGGGGGAGGGCGGCTGCCGAAGCGCCTCGACGAGCGCATCGTGGATGTTGGTGCCGCCGAGCGGCCGCAGCGCGGCGAGGTAGGCGCGCGCGCGCTGGACGGACTCCGCGTTGCGGAGGACGGGCTTCGGCGAGAAGAGCTCGACGCCGTTGCTGTAGTCGATGATGTTGAAGCTTTCGTTGTCAAGCAGCCCTTCGATGACTTGCAACGCGGCCGCCTTCGCCTGGTCCATCAGGCCGCCGGCCATGCTGCCGGACCGGTCGATCACGACGGTGATCTCGCGCAGCACGCGCCGCTCCCTCGCGGGAGGGGCCGCGGGCAGACCCGCGAGCAGCAGGAAGTAGCCGCCGCCCACCTTCGGGTCGGGGTAGGCGAAGAGCGACGCCGTGAGGCCGCTCTTCTCGAGCAGGCAGGAGAGGCGGAAGGGCCCGGCCTCGATCCGGCCCCCCTCCTGCGCGCGCAGCGAGAGGCGCCCCGGGGCGTGGCGCTTGATCGCGAGATTGTGGCTCGGCGAGTAGACCGTGGCGATCGGCGACTTCGAGTCGAGCTCGACGGCGATCTCCCACGGCACCTCGGCGTCGAGCAGCTCGCTGCGGAGCAGCACGTAGTCCACGCGGTTGGCGTCGGACGGCAGGATCTGGTGGTAGGCGATGCGCACGCGCTGCGTGCCGCCTGCCGCCACCGGGAAGACGCTCGACCGGATGAGTCCGTACCCGGCGAACTCGAGCAGCGCCGGGTCGCGCACCTGCGCGACGATCGCGTCATAGGTGCGGCGCGCCTCGCCGGCGGGCAGGAGCTTCGCGGTCGGCTCCGTCGCCGCGCCTTGGAAGTCGAACGCATGCACGACGGCGCCGTCGGGCACCGGCACGAGCAGCACCGCCTCCGCCGGCCGCCGGCCCGGGTTGCGCAGATGGATGTCGAGGGTCGTCGTCGCCGCCTGCTCCAGGATCTCGACACGCGCGCTGACCTTCTCGATGCGGATCGCCTCGACGTCGGGCGCCGGCCGCCAACTCCGCGACTGCGGCACGATGATGTGGGGGCGGGCCATCTCCTGGGATTGCGCCTGCGGCGCGATCCCGATCAGGAGCAGGGCGAGGAGGAAGGGCGAGCGCTTCATGCCCTATTTGTACGGCCCGCGCGGGGAGTGGGAGGTAACGGGCAGGTAAACCGGCCCCCCGGGCGGATTGTGGGGGGGCGCGGGGGGGTGCGGGGGGGTGCGGGGGGGTGCGAACGCGCACCGTGCTCCGCGGGCGTGGCATCCGCACGCGACGGTCGGAGCAGCAGCGGCGGCGCTACTTCTTCGGCTTGGGGACGTGCTGGTCGAGGAGGATCGGATTCCCGTCGGGATCGAGCACCATCAGGCTCGCGGGACCCGTCGTGGACTCGTCCGCCTCGGGTTCCGGCTTGAGCCCGCGCTCCTTCAGCTTGCGCTGGATGTCCCGGATGTCGTCGAAGTCGGGCAGGGTCTTGCACGTGCGGTCCCAGCCGGGATTGAACGTCAGCATGTTCTTCGGGAACATCCCTTGGAAGAGCCCGATCGTGGAAGTCTCGTTCTGGAGGATGAGCCAGTTCTGCTTCTGGTCCCCGAAGACAGCGCGGAACCCGAGCTTTTCGTAGAACTCGCGGGACTTGGCGATGTCCTTGACCGCAAGGCTCACCGAGAAGTTGCCCAGACGCATCGTTTCCTCCCCGCTCTCGCGCGCAAAGGCGGAGCCGCCGCCCGGCCTCATCAGGAATCCGCCGAGGCAGCACACCAGTACACCCACGAAGAGTCGCATCTCCGAGCGCTCCTTTCCGGAAGGGCATGCCCCATCCTTGTCGATTGCTTGGCGCCCGTGCGGAGCGGCGGGCCGGTGTCGGAACGCCGCAACGACCCGCCGCTCGGCCGCGAGCGCAGCCGGAGTGTACCGCAGCCGGCCGGTCGTGTGCGCGGTCAGCGCGAGCTGCTGCCCCGGGAGCGGGCGGGCGCCCGGGGGGAGGCGGCGCGGCGGGGGGGGCGCGGTGGGGGGCGGCGCGGCGGGGGGCGGCCGCGCGGCCGGTTCCGATCACGAACCCGACAACGGTGCCGCCGCGGCAGGGTCCCGCCGGCGCATCCGCGGTGGTCCGGGCCGGGGCTGCCGCCGACCTCGGCACCGGGGCGGCGCTCTGCGCCCTCGATCATCCGCGCGACGGGTCGCGTTCGGATCGCGGCGTCACGGTCGGCCACCTCCCTGCGTCGAGCGTCATCCTCTCCGTCAGGGCGCGGAAGCCGAACGCGGTGAACACCCTTCTTGCCTGCTCGTTGAACGCCCACACATCCAGCTCGATCGAGGTGACGCCGCGCACGCCCGCCTCCCGCGCAAGCTCCGCCAACAGCGCCCGGGCGATCCCCCTTCGACGGAAGCGGGGCGCCACCACGATCCCGGCGACGTAGCAGACTCGGTGCGCCGCCTGGCACCAGCTCTCCTCGCGCTCGCGGAACTCCGCGCTCAGGAACGCGACCGGCCGATCCTCCTCCGCCACAAGCCAATGTTGCGAGGGTGCTTGGACCATCGAGAGGAAGGCCCGCTCGACGGCCTTGTCGGGGGGGCTTGTGCGAAACCTCTCCGGGCACGCCCCGGCGTGCATCTCCTGGACGCCCCGATTCAGCGCCGCCAGGACCGGGACGTCGGACGGCGTTGCCGTTCTGATCTTCATGCGTGCTCCTGCCGGGCGCCTCGCGGTTCACACGCGACCTGCGTACCCCATGCTACCGGAGTCTCCGCCGCCGTGGGCGCCGCCCCTCTCGCCGGAGATCCCGGGGGCGCCGCGCACGGAGGCGCCCTCCGCGGCGAGCGCGCCCTCGGGGATCGCGGCGCCCCGCACGCTCGCGGCGGAAGCAATCGACAGTGTGATCATGGACCCTGCCCATCGCCTGCATCCATGCGTCGCAGATCGCAGAGCGGACGAACTCGAAGCCGCGCCGCAGCAGGTCGCGGCTCGGCGCGTCCGACTCCGGCGTGCGGGCCGGCACCCCCGACCGCGTGCGGCGGCGGTTCGCCCGGGGCGTTCCGCGGACGAAGCTCCAAACATGGCCCTCGAAGCTCCCGAACTCCCGCCGGAGGGTGAGAACCGGTGGGTGTCAAGGTAGTTGTTGCCCGAAGGTTGCTCATGCGCCGCGCGCTCGTCGTCGGCGGCGGGGTTGGGTGTCACGCGTCCGGCGTGAACCGCGCCGCGCGCGCAGGATCGAAACCGGCGAACGCCTCCCGGTAGCCCTCCCGCTTCTACAGGATCGTCTCCCCGCTCACCCCGGCCTGCGCACCCTCGAGAACGAGGATCTCGAAGCGCACGCGGTCGGTGTGGACCGGCACGCCTCGCTCCCGGTCGTGATCGTCGATCCCGAGCGGCGCCTCGGCCGAGGCGCAACGGTTGGGCGGTCGGGCCCCTTCGCCCTTCGCGCTCCTCACGCCGGAGCCTCCTCGCCCGGTCCCGCGCGGGCCTCCCGGGCGATGCGCGAGCCCGCCACGAAGTCATAGATCGCATGGACGGCCATCGCCAGCACCAGCGTCCCGGTGACCTCGACCAGCGCATGCAGGACGAGCGCGATCTGGAAAATGGCAATGGCGCTCCTCCATCCCTGCACCCAGAGCGCGAGCGCGAAGGCGGTCGCGCAAAGAAGCGCCGCCGCCCACGGGTTGTCCAGGGAGTACCATAGGATCGACATCCCGACGCCACGGTAGGCAGCCTCCTCGGCGACACTGGCAACGAGCACCGTGGCCGTCCAGAGGGTCCATTCGAGGGGGGTCCGGGGGGAGAGGCGGTAGGCCGCGAGCTTCTGGCGCCCTTCCGTCGGCCGCCTTGCGCGACCTCCTGCGCGAAGGAGAAGCAGGATGGCGAGCGCGCCGGCCGTGGCGAGGACCGCGCGCCATCCAGCGCGGGCAGCGCAAACACCCGAAAGCCGAACCCGCGTCCCGTCAGCCACGCCCCGAGCAGCAGCGCAGCCTGCACGAGCAGCGTGTTGCCCCAGATGCCGGCGCGCGACGGGAGCGGCGCAACGCCTTGCACTCTCCGTGCGCCCCGGATGGCCGCGGCGGGCAACAGAAGGAGGAGGACCGCAAGGAAGAGGATGGATGCCGTACCCGGGAGGCGCATGGTCGTGCGTGGCTGGAGTGCCGCGGCCTGCTCAGGCTACCCCCTCCGTCGAGCCCGCGTCAGGCCCGCGCCTCCTCGGAATTGGCGACTCCGAGAACGCCCTCACTCCTCCCGGAGCCGGGGCGCGACGACAGAACTCGCCGCCGCAGTGCCCGACCTCTCGCGCCGCGCACGACTGAGCGCTCGCACCCCCGTACCGTTGCCCATGGTCGTCACGCGTCCCGAGAGGCTCAACCGGGCTCCCCTTGCAACGGGTTCGAGGCCCGGGTTCGCCCGCTCGAACCTTCGGCTTGTCAGGCGCTCGGCCGTGAGACGAGCGGGTACTTCTCGGGATGTGTGATCGACCCGACGCAAGGAGCAGAGCGACCGAAGGCGAGACGGCCCCCGCGGCCGGTCAGGACGGGTCCACCTCCTTCCGTCCCCTGCCGCCGCGGCGCGCGGCCTTCAGGCGATAGCTCTCGCCCTCGGTCTTGAGGACCGCGGCGTGGTGCACGATGCGCTCGATCACGGCCGCGGCGGCGGTGGCGTCGAGGAGGACCTCCGACCACCGCGCGCAGGGCAGGTGGGTGGTGACCACGAGGCTCCTCCGCTCGTAGGCCTTGGTGACGAAACCGAAGAGCAGGTTCGCGCCTTCGCGGTCGAAGGGCACATCCCCGAGCTCGTCGGATCATGCGGAGTTCCGCACGAGCCGACGAACTCGGCTACGTAGCCTGCGGCGACGACGCCGCCAACCCGCTGTTCCACGTCGTCGACGAGCGCCACCACAGGAATCGCTCCCTCATCAACACGACCAACAAGGATCTCCCCGCCTGGGGCCGCGTCCTCCACGACGGGGACCTCGCGGTGGCCATCGTCGACGGGGTGCTCGCGCGCGGCCGCCTCCTCCGCCTCGACGGGCCCTCCATACCGGACCCGCCACCTCGACATTGACGTCCCCTCCGCTCGCGAAGCACCGTCCAACCAACCGGCCGGGATTTCCGGAAAGCTCCCGCCGGAGTTTCCGGAACTCACAACCCGTTCGGCCGGGCCTCGCGCTGTCGGCCGAACGTTGCCGCTGAGCGGCGTGCCCCCTGCTACCGAGTCCGCCCCTCGCGCGCCCGCCGCGCGTCGGCCGAAGCGGCCTGTTCGCTGGCATTCACGAGCGCCGCGAACTCCAGATCTGCGCTGCGAGCAACAACGTCCATAGAGCGAAGAGCGCTGCGCCCCACCATACGGATGCCCATGCTGCCGCCCCCGCAATCAGGGACGACAGGAGAGCGAGCACCCACGGCCTCGCCCCCGCCCCCGCACGATCGGGCTTGTCAGCCAACTGTGCCGAAGAGGACAGGCAGTGAGGGTCGGCCACCAGAGACGTTCCGTCGGGCAGTCCGCCCCAGCTGCTTCCGGTCCAGTGCCACATCTCCTCGATGCGAAGTTCTCTCGCCGGCTCGAACTCAGGCTCTGGGACAAGGCCCCTCGAGACATAGAGCAGGTTCGTTGTCCGGACGCGGCCCGTGATGATCCCCTCATCGACCCGCGCCGCCGAGACGACCAGGACGTAAGCGTTCAGCCGGTTAGCAACTGAGGGGCGGGGGCACCGCTGGCATGGGCGCGGATCGCGGACTCGAGGAAGTCGAGGAGGTTGCGTGCCTGGCGGCGGAGCGTGCGGGCCACAGTGAGC
>Ga0187893_10005698_pt1 | contig 22059 bp, 16 predicted proteins | sample MA1701074metaG_FD_139574 | JGI IMG/M metagenome (GOLD analysis project Ga0187893, IMG submission 139574) | White microbial mat communities from a basaltic lava cave in the Kipuka Kanohina Cave System on the Island of Hawaii, USA - MA170107-4 metaG ...
CGAGTTGCAGGATTTGCTGCGCCCCGCGAGCGAGCCGTTGTTGACGCAGGCCGATCAGGATCGCATCCTGGCTCGCATCCACCGGACTTCGCGCGGCAGCGCTCGCGTGACGCAGTGGACGTGGCTCCGTCCGGTTCTCGCGACCGCGGCGGTCGTGGTGATTGGGGTCGGCGTATGGTGGACCTCTCGGGTCGCGTCGCCGGCACCGCAAACGCCTCCTGTCCAGCCGGAACAAGCGGTGGTTTCGACCCCCAAGCCGGCGCCGTTCCAGTTGCCGCTCGGCAAGCCAGACGTCGTGCTCAGCCTCTCGGCGCTGACCTGGCGGGGCTCAACGGGTGCAAACCAGCTTCTGACGGACCTCAAAGTGCCGCTCGACGCATTTCGCGATGGCGACTACACTCGCGCCGATCGGGAGTTCACCGTGCTCGAATCACGCTACCCACAGGCGATTGAAGTGTTCTTCTATGGCGGTGTGTCGAGGCTGTTTGCCAACGAACCGCAACGCGCGCTTGCGGCCTTAACGCGCGCGAGCGAAGTCGCCGATGCCACCTTCGCATCTCGGGTCGCATGGTATCGCGCCATTGCGGAACAGCGGACCGGGAAGGCCGCCGAAGCTCGGGCCCGGCTCGACGAACTGTGCCGCGGGAACAGTGAACGAGCGGCGCCCGCGTGCGCCGCGGTGAAGCAGCTCGATGCTTCTCCAGCAGCGCCGCAGGGACGCTGATGTATCGACTGTGACGCGCTCTCGTCCCCGGACCATCGTCGGCATGACCGTCGCCATGCTGATCGTCTGGTCTCGCCTGGCCGGCATCGCGTCCATCGGCGCGCAACAGCCATCCGCCGCGATTGTCAGCGCAGAACAGGTCGACGAGCTGCTCAAGTCGGCTCAGGAATTGTTGCGGTCCGCGGGCGGCGTGACCGGTTCCTATGCGGCGCTCGAACGGGCTCTCGAAGGCGCGAAGAAACTCGGGCTCGACGAGCAGGAGGCGCGCGCGCTCGTCGCATTGGCCGAGATTGATTTCGGGCGCAGCCGGTTTGCGGATGTGCGTGAACGGGCGCTCCGATCAGCCGAGATCTACGAACGGCTTGCGATGGCGGCGCCGCCGACCGTTGACGCGCTCAACCGCGGGATCGGACGGTCGAATTTTCTGCTGAGCAGAATCCTGGAGCGGGAGGCGGGCGGCTCGAAGGAGGCCGCGGCGCGCGCCGAGCGCGCTATCGCGGGGTACGAGGCTGCTGGCGATCGAGGCGGCCGGGCGGCAGCGACGCTTCAACTGCTGCGCGTGGCGAACGTCGAGGCCGGAATCACCGAGAAGGAGCGCGAGCTGAGCAATCGGGTGATCGAGGATGCCAGGGGCATTGGGGATCGCGCGCTCGAGGCCCGTGCCCTTCATTCGTTCGGAGACGGGTTGTTCGGGGCCGGCAGTTACGCGGAAGCGCTGGAGAAACTCGAGGCGGCCGCGGCACTGTTCGAAGCGCTGGGGCGCCGGATCGAACTCGGCACGGTCTACAACAGCCTGGGCCGCCTGTATCGGGCTCATGGACGGCTCGACGCCGCGCTCGCCAGTCAGCTGAGGGCGCTGGCTCTTCACGAGAAATCGGATTCGCCCTTTTTCCACCTGCAAAGCCTGAACGCCGTCGGCGTGACCTACCAGTCGCTCGGTGATTCGCGCAACGCGCGCATCTACGCCGAGCGAGCGCTCGCGCTCGCCGAACGGACCGACACGGTGAGAATCCAGGACTTCGTGCGCGCCAATTTTGCGCGAACCCTCATGGATGAGGGCGACCATCAACAGGCCGCAACTGTGCTCGAGGGTGTCATCGCCCGCGGACTGGACTCCTTTCCGGTCGTACGAATGAACGAGCTCGCCTATGCCTACGTCACGCTCGGTCGGGCGGACGTGGCGATGAGCTGGGCGCAGAAGGCGGTTGACGCGTGCGGACAAAGCGAAGTGGACTGCCTGTGGGCGCTCAATCGGCGCGCCGCCGCTCACGCGGCGCTGGGTCACGACGAATCGGCGCTGTCCGATTTGCAATCGGCGATGACGAAGGTCGAATCAATCCGATCGCGATTGGTTCCCGCCGACTTCCTGAAGCAGCAGTTCCACGTCGCCCAGGAAGATCTCTTCACGCGGGCCATCGCGCTGCAGCTTCGCCGCGGCCGCCATGCCGACGCGCTCGAGACCGCCGAGCGCGCACGGTCGCGCGCCTTCGTTGATTTGCTGGCCAGCCGGGATCTGGCGCCTCGCGACGCCGCGCTGCCGCTGGTCTTCCGCGGCGCCGAGCGCGGTGCTGCAGGAAGGGCAGGCGCGGGTGGCAGCCTGCGGAGCGATACCGCCGCTGCAGCCGCTACTACCACGGACTTGATCGCCACGGCAAAGCGGCTGGGATCGACGCTCGTCGCCTACTGGGTCACGCGCGACAAGGTGGTCATCTGGGTGGCCTCGCCCGACGGCACGGTGCGATCGTCGCAAGTCGACGTGCGGCAGTCGAAGCTGCTGGAGCTGATTCGGGCGACGACGCCGTTTGGCGCTGACGGACTACCGCCCGAGCAGAGAATTGCCGGGATCACGACGCGCGGTGCGGCGTCAATCGCCGTTCAGGCAGCAAGCTCGCCGGCGTGGCGTGAGCTCTACGATCTCCTGATCAAGCCGGTGAGGAACTATCTGCCTCGATCGCCGGCCGCGCTCCTCACGATCGTTCCGCACGGACCGCTTGGCGCATTGGCGTTCGCCGGGCTGCAGGACGAGCGCGGTGGCTATCTGCTCGAGGCGTTCACTTTGCATTACGCCCCGGCCGGAGCGGCGCTGCAGTTCACGGCTGCGCAGCGGCGTCCGGCGGCGCGGCAGGGAAGAGTGCTCATGGTGGCCGATCCGGTGCCGCCCACGCTCTCCACGTTGGATCGCCCGCTGCCGCGCCTGCCCGGCGCTCGAGACGAGAGCCGCGCGATTGCGGCCTTGCTCCCGCGCGCCCGCATGACCCGGTTCGAAGGTGACGCGGCCGCCGAGCGCGTCGTCCGCGACGCCGTGGCCGATAAAGCCGTACTGCATTTCGCGACGCACGCCATTGTGCGGGACGACGATCCGTTCTCCTCGTTTCTGGCGCTGAGTCGATCAGGTGACGACGACGGGTTGCTGACCGCGCAGGAGATTTATCGGCTGCGTCTCGACGCCGATCTGGTGGTGTTGAGTGCGTGCCGTTCCGCCGGCGGCCGCGTGACCGGCGACGGTATCGCGACGTTCGCGCGCGCGTTCCTCTACGCGGGCGCGCCGTCGATCGTGGCGAGCCTGTGGGATGTGGCCGACGAGCCCACCAACCGGCTGGTGCCGGCTTTCTATCGATCGTGGCTGGGCGGTGTATCGAAAGCCCGCGCGTTGCGAGCTGCCCAACTCGCGCTGCTCAAGGAACTTCGCGCCGGAACCGTTCGGATCGACACACCGGCCGGTCTGGTGTCGCTGCCGGAACACCCGGTCTTCTGGGCCGGCTTCGCGCTGATTGGCGAGCCGCAGTAAGCCTGAAATCCACCGCGTCTTACAGTATGCTTTTCCCCGGCCAGCTAATTGAGGATGGCCGAATGGGAGTTGTCGATGTTGTTCCGCAAAATGACTGTTGGTGTCACGGTTTTTGTTGCTGCGCTTTTCACCGCGAGCCTCGCGTCGGCTCAGGGCCGGCAGGCGGCCAAGGATGACGGGACCAACCCGCGGACGGCGCGGTTCGGCGTCTGGGACAATTCCACCAATCCCAACAACGTCATGACCTATGAGCTGCACGAGAAAGACGGCAGCAAGCTCACGGTCAGCAATCCCAGCAACCCGAAGTCGGACTGGAGCTATGTGACGCTGTTCGACGGCGTCTACCGTCCGGTCACCGGCCAGCCCGGCGCCGAGACGGCCGTGGAGATTGTCAACGCGAAGAGCATCCGCATTTACAACAAGCGCGACGGTGTGCTCAATCAGGTCGTGATCAATACCTTGTCCGACGACAACAACACGATCAACAACGAGTACGTTCGTCTGGACAAGGATGGCAAGATCATGGGCGTCACGCACGTGACCTACATCCGCCGCCAGAAGAAGTAGCGAAACCCGCAGACGACGCCAATCATGACCGGCGGGGTGACCAACACCACGCCGGCATGCCTGGCGAATGCGTCATTCGATCCGGCGCCATTCGCCAGCGGCAGCACCAGCGTTACGGCGTAGTAAGCGGCGAGCGGGAGCGCGAATCGAGCCACAGCATCACCTCGTAGAGCAGCAGCAATCCACCAAAATACACAACGATGCCTTCGACGCGATGCACATCGTCTGGCGTCAGCATCGCGACCGGATGATCGGCCAGCCACATCGCGATTGCGATCCTCGCGGCGTTCACCACCACCGCCGCGCCATACGCCGCTGACAGGCTGATGGCGAGCTGGCGTGCGGCGGCGAGCGGCCAGCGGGCGTGGGGGAGGCGCGCGAGCGTCAACATGCCGAAGGCGGCGATGATGAAATTGACGCCCGCGCACGACTTCTCGATCAGAAACAGCCGTTCACGCGACAAGTAGCCTTCACCGGGTATCATCGTGAAGGTGGTGCCGGTGACGATCCCGGCGAGCTGCGCCGTTGGTGCGAGGACCCAGATCAGGTCGTCGGCGCTCGCCTGGGCGTAGTGGCGCTTGAGCCCCCAGGCGATCACCGCCGCAGCCACCACGACTGCCACCTTCGTCTTCACAACGCCACTCGCGCTCGACCCTGCCGCAGGCGGCGTTGCACCAGCCCGAGCAGCGCGACGATGGCCGCGATGGCGAGGAGTTCCGGTTCCGGCCCGCTGGTGACGCCGATCGCGGAATTCGCGACGCCGGCCGGCAGCGGCAGCGGTTGATCGACGTTGGCCGCGTCATCGGTCGTGCGCCGCACCAGCTCCTGCACTGCGATGAACGACGTGTATCGAGTCAGCAGGTTGTAGGCAAGACCCAGCGAGGTGATCTCAGCCACGCGTTCCTCGCTCGGCGATGCCGGACCGAAATCCGACAGCTCCGCGATCCGCGTCCGCGCCCATAGATACCGCAGCGCCGCATGGCCATCGTTCACTTGCGCCGGCGTCACCGGTACGGTGGCGTGGTAAGGGCCCCGCCCGTTGCTCCCGGTAATGTCGATCGATCCCTGAACATTTCCTCGCCACTTGCCGAACACCACGATCGGCCGGGTCGCAAACAGGTCCGGAATCGATTCGGGTTCCACGTCGTAGGCGTCGAGACCGTTGATGCCGATCGTGATTCCGGTCAGCACGGGGGAGTCGATGTAGCGCCGAAAGCGCTTCGCGGCATCGGGCGCCCCGGTGTCGGTGGTGACAACGAACGGCTCGCCGAGACCCGCGCGCGCCACGCCTTCGATCAGGAACCGGTTCACGCCCGTGCCGATGCCGAACGCGAAGAAATTCACGTCATCGAGCTCACCGCGAATGAAGTCGAACACTTCCGCCTCGGCGTCGATATAGCCGTCGGTGATGAGCACGACGCTCCGCGATGTGCCTGGCTGGCGGGGCAATGCCACCGCTTCCTCGAGCGCGGGCAGCAACCTGGTTCCGCCGCCGCCATTCTTGCTGCCGATGAACGCCAACGCTCGAGTCAGGTTCGTTCGCGTCGCCGGAACCGACCTGGCGGAGAAGGTTTCGGCGCCGGCGGCAAACACCATGACGTTGAACGAATCGGTGGGACGAAGCACTCCGGCCAGGTCGCGCATCAGCGCCTTGGCCGTATCGAGCGGAAATCCGTACATCGATCCGGACACATCGATGATGAAGACGTACTCGCGCGGCGGTACTTCATTCGGCTCGACCGCTTGCGGCGGTTGGGCCATCAACAGAAAGAAGTTCTCGTTCTCTCCTTGATAGAGCAGCAGGCCCGACGCGATCTCATCCCCCGCCAGGCGGTAGCGGAGGATGAAGTCGCGGTTTCCGGAGAAGCGTTCCGTGTCCGCCAGCGCGACAGCGGCGCGTCCGGTGGTTTCTGAACGGACGACCACGTGGTGCGACGGCGACGTCAGTTCCTGCAGCGGCACACCTGTCGACACCGCGGCAGCCAAATGGAAATCGCTCGCCGGCAGCACGCCGGAGCGTGTGTAGGGCGCCGACACGAATTCGTCCCCCGGCGCCGCCTGGCTCTCGCGCCGTTCTGAATAGCGCGGTCCAACCACCGTCGGGTAGACGAATTCGTAGACGCTGTCGGTCGGCACCAGCAGTTCGGTGTAGCGAAGCTCGACTTCAATTCTGTCGCCGGGCATCACGTTGGCGAGCTTCATCGAGAACACGTTGGGACGGCTCTGTTCCAGCAGCGACGCGCTCTTGCCCTCGGTCTTGGCCGCTTCGAACTCGCGTGCCGCCTGCTGGCGCTCGCGAATCTTCGCCACGGTCCGGACATCGCCGACGGTCAGCGTCAAGCCGTACACTGCCGCCCGCGTGGAGGCAGGGAAGATGTAGCGGACATGCAGCGGTCGCGAGCCATGATTCTCGTAGACCTGCCTGACGCTGACGTCGGCGATGACGCCGGTGATCGCGACCGCGACGCGCGTGTCCTTCAGCGGCAAGCGATCGACTGTGGGATCGCCGCCTTCAACGACGAAGTACGGCGACAGCGTCTTGTCTGCCGGTCCCTGGCCTTGTGCACGGGCATCGACGGCCAGGCTCGACAGAGTGAGGGTGATCGCGATCGCGAAGGAACGGGCCGTGAGTGACATGGCTATTTGATCTCCGTCCCGCTCTTGAGCGCTTCGAGGCGGGCGAGGTTCTTCTTCGCCTTCTCGTAGCGCGAGTCGACGAGCAGCGCATCGCCATAGGCTTCGGCGGCGGCGCCCATGCTGCCGGTCAACTCCAGCGCCATGCCGAGGTTGTTGTGGAACTCGGCGACCCGCTGGCGCAGCTCCACGGCGCGCTGCAGCAACGGCAGCGCTTCGTCCGCGCGTTTGGTCTCGATGAACAGCAGTCCGAGGTTGTTCAGCGACCACACGTCGTTCTCGTTCAGTTCAATGGCGCGGCGATAGGCGTCGATCGCTTCGTCGGTCTTCCCCTGCTCGCGATACGTTCTGGCGAGCAGGCGCTGCACTTCGGCCGATTCGGGATCGATGCCCGACGCGCGCGTCAACCGCTCAACGGCATCGTCCGGACGCTTCTGATCGATGAAGAGCCGCGCCGAGTTGAGCAGGCTCTTGACATGCTCGGGATCGATGTCGAGTGCCTTGGCAAAGGCCTTCTCCGATTTTTCGAAGTCGCCGTTCTTCCACGCCGAGAGCCCGAGCATGTAGTGGCCCCACCCGTTCGCCGGCTTGCGTTCGGTGTAGGCCTCGAAGATCGCAACGGCATCGCCGTACTTCTTCGCGTGAAAGGCCGCTTCGCCGTCGGCGAATGAGGACGACAGTGTCGGCTTCGGCGTCGTTGGCAGCACGAACCCCTCGTCGTCTACGCGCTTGGCGTCGGCATTGGGGGGCGGTTCGACCGGCTTGGAGGCAACCGGTTGTTCCTTGGTGGTCTTCGTCTTCTTGCTATCGCGCTTCGAGCAGCCGGCGGCGCCGACGGCGGCCATCAGCAGCACCAGCGTGACGAGTCGTATCGCTTTCATGGTTCGCTCCGTGGTTCACCGGCCGCGAGGCAGCCGAGTGTTGTGGACCTCAAAGGCAAGCCCGGGGCCAGCGCGGGAGCGACAAACAGGCGGGAAAATCGATTTGGCGGTGTCCGCGGGGACACCCGACGTGTCTAGGCGTCCCGGTGGGAACTCTTGCTGATGCCGTGCCGGCGCATCACTTTCAAGAGGCTCGAATGATCGGCCAGACCAAGAGCCTGAGCGGTCTTCGAGATATGCCAGTCGTGCTGCTCGAGCGCGTTGAGCAGGATTTGGCGCTCGGCCTGGGTCTTCAGTGCCTTGAGCGTTCCGGCGGGCGCGTCGGGGTCGGCGGCGTCCTCAGGTTCCTCGCTGTGAATCTCGGGTGGCAGATCCGCTGCGCTGATCACGTCCGCATCGCAGGCAATCATCATTCGTTCGAGATAGTTGCGCAGCTCGCGGACGTTGTTTTTCCGCCAATCGTAGGCGCTGAGGACCGCGACGGCATCGGGGGCGATCGGTTTCGCTCGAACTCCGAAGTGAGTGGCGATTGCGCCGAGCAGATGCGTGACCAGCGCCGGCACGTCGGAGAGGCGATCGCGAAGCGGCGGCACCCGCACGGTGTGAACGTTCAGCCGGTACAACAGATCTTCCCGGAATCGCCCGGCGGCCACTTCGCGCTCGAGATCGCGGTTGGTGGCGGCGACCACGCGGGCGGTGACCTGAATCGGGCGGTCGCCTCCCACACGCATCACCTTGCGATCTTCGAGCACGCGCAGCAGCTTGGCCTGCGCTTGCATCGGCAGCTCGCCGATTTCGTCGAGAAACAGCGTTCCCGACGCGGCGTTCTCGAACGCGCCACGGCGCAATCGATCGGCGCCGGTGAAGGCGCCGCGTTCATGGCCGAACAGCTCGCTTTCCACCAGCGTCTCGGGCAGCGCTGCACTGTTGACCGGCACCAGCGGTCCTTTGGCGTTGGGTCCGTGGCGATGCAGCTCGCGCGCCACCAGCTCCTTGCCGGTGCCGCTTTCCCCGACGATCAGGACCGAGCTGGGGATCGCGGCCAGTCGAACGATGGTGTCGCGCAAGGTCCGCATCGGCGCGCTGTCGCCGATGAGCGGTGTATCTTGCTCCGACCGCGACCGCAGCGTGCGTACCTCCCTGATCAGCTGTCCGCGTGAAACCGCGTTCTGAATCTCCTGCACCACCCGCTCGATCGGCTCGGCCTTGTCGACGAAGCCGTACGCGCCGAGGCGAACCGCCTGGATGCAGCGGTCGTAACTCCCCGTGCCGGTGTAGACGATCACGGGTGTGTCGATGCCGCGCTGCTGCAGCCGCCTCAGCACGTCGAAGCCGTCGGTCACCGGCATTTCGAGATCGAGCACGACGCAGTCGATGGCTTCACGCGCCAGGATCTCGAGCGCGGCGTCGCCGCCGGCCGCGATGGTGGTGTGATATCCGCCGACGCGTTTCAGGTCGTAGGCGTATTGCTCGGCCATCGCCGGCACGTCGTCCACGATAAGGACGCGCGTCATGTGGCGCGTCTCGACCTTCCTGCCGGAATGTCAATGCTGATGCGCGTGCCTTTCCCGGGCGTGCTCTCCACCGCGATCGTGCCGTGAAGGTCCATCACCAGACGCCGGACGATGGAAAGGCCAAGCCCGGTGCCGCCTTCCTTGGTGGTGTAGAAGTCATCGAATATGCGTTTCGCCTCTTCGGCGGACATGCCGCGGCCGCTGTCGGTGACGCTGACCTGGACCAGATGACGCTCGCCCTCGCCGAGGGCCATGCCGGTCGACAGGTCGATGCGGCCCGGCTGCTCGCCCAGGCTATCCACGGCGTTGGCAATCAGGTTTTCGAGAATACGCCGGAACGCGACCGGATCGCCAACCACTGGCGGCACGCTTTTCAGGTTGGTCTCGATCGTCACGCGCGGATGTGCCCGCGCCACCGCCGCGACATCGAGAATCAGCGCGTTGACGTCGCACTCGCGCCGGTCGAGCGGCGGCGACAGTCGCTGATAACTGGCGGCCAGCGTCTCGAGATACGCCAGGCTCGAATCAATGGTCGGCCGGCGCTCGCCGAACACCTTCGCAAGCGCGGCCGGTTCTTCACGCTCGAGGTGGGCGAGGTGGCGCATCACGTTGCGCAGCGGGATGAGTCCGTTCTTAATGTCGTGATTGACCTGGCGGGCCATATCGCCGACCGTTGCGCGCCGCTCCGCCTCTCGAATGCGCGCGGTGCTGGTGCGCAGGCGGGCCGCGAGGTCGCCGAGCAGACGCGACAACCGGCCGACCTCGTCGGTGCCGGCATCGAACTCCACGTCGAGCCGGTCGAGATCGAGCACGGCCGTTTTATCGGCCAGCGCCGAGAGTGGCCGGCTGATTCGTGACGACACCCACACGGCCAGCACCAGCGCGGTCAGAATCGCGCCACCCGCGGTGAGCAGAAACCACGCGTCCGCACTCTGCAACAGCAACGTCAACGGCGCCAGCGACTGCGTGACCTCGAGCCGACCGGACACGGCCTCGACGCCGTTGGCGGAACTGCGAATCACTGGAATCTGCAACTCGCCAAGCGCGGAATCGCCATCGCTGCCGACACGAGTGGGAGTCGCGGACAACTCGCGGCCCTGATAGTGGAACGACACGGCAAGCTCGCGCTCGCGCGCCAGTTGCGCCAGAAAGGCTTCATCGACGGTGACACCGCCCACGATGGTGAAGGTCTGGCCGCTCATCTGGAATGCGGTGGCTTTCGCCAGCGCCAGGAATTCCCGATCGGGTGCGCGCGCGGCCACGAACGCCACGCCTGGGGTTTTCGAGAGCGCCGCCGCAAGACCGGCGTCGACGCGGCCATGCTCGTTTCGGAAATGGCCTGAGCTCAGAATGCGGCCGGTGTGATCCTGAATCTGCAGCATCGACAGGCCGGTGAGGCGCATCGCCGCGCCGGCGTAGTCGAGCAGATATTCCCGTTCCGATTCGGCGCCCGCCGCCGCCGCGACACGAAATCGATTGTCGGTCAGCAGGGCGGCCTGCAGCGAGGCGAGCCGATCCGCGATCGCGGTGCTGTCGCGCGCGAGGTCGTCGCGAATCGTGTCGATCACGACATCCACCCGCACCTGATACTCCGCAGACAGTCGTCGTGACATTTCTTCTCGCAGCCCGAATGCGAGGAGCGCAATCGGGATGAGCACGACGGCTGCGAAGGCGAGTAACAGGCGGGTGCGGAGGCTCATTGCGGTCTGGGCGCGGTCGCGTTTGCAATGATCACGCCGCCGTCCCACTCCGCCCATAGTCCTGAGCGCCCGCGACGAACAATCGCGTGCAGCCGGGTGTCGATGAGCGGCGCGATGGTCGCCGGATCGAGCCACGGCGCCCGATCGAGGAGAGCCTGCAGATCGCGACAGGCGTCGAGTGGGCGGCTCTCCACGGACACCACGTATCCGGCATCGCCGCCGAGTCGGCGCGCCTGCGACAGGGCGTCGCCGGCCAGACCGACGGCACGTTGGTAGTGCCGCAGGCCGACCAGTCGTTCGGCCAGATCGCGGGCGGCGGCGTCGGATGCGTCAAAGACGACGCGAGGCACGGGCGCCGATTGCGCGCGCGGTGCTGAGGGAGGGGCCGCGCAGGCCGAAAGCCCTTCCCACCAGAATGGTCCTTGCGCTCCTCGCGCGTCGCCGCGCACGGCGTCGGCAGCCAGCGCTTGTCGCGATTCTTCGGTCGGCGCGAGCGACGGGCGCGCGCGTCCAGGGGTCAGGAGCACGAGCGTGCGCTGCCACGCCAACGGCACGCGTTCGAACTGCGCCAGTGTGCCGGCATACTCGAGCGCAGAAGGATTTCGTGTCAGCAAGAGATCAACGCCCGCATCGAGGAGATCCCGCGGATCACCGGCGGCGGTGACGATCCGGAGCGGACCGCCGCCGCTGGCCGTCATGGTCATCGCCACGGCGTTCTTCAACGCCGGTTGCTGTGTATCTGGTTCGATGCGCGCCGAGCGTGTGCCGAGCGGCCAGGGTAACCCGGCTATCCGTTTGACAATCGCGAGATCGGGGTGGGCGAGCGCAGTTGGCGCGTCCGCACTCTGTCGATGCAAGGTGATCGCCACCGATCGGTCGTCGATCGCAGCCGCGGCGAGAACACTGCGGCGCACGTCCTGACGTAGCTCACCGCCGCTGCCCTCACGCGACCACGCCGCGACGACATCCGCAGCGATGACGGCCGTACCGTCGCCAAAGCGCGCGTCTTCGCGCAACGTCACAATCCATCGGCCGGCGTCAGCGTCGAAGCGCCAGGCCGCGGCAAGTCCCGGGCCGGCGCGTCCTTCGCAATCAACGCGGATCAGCGTTTCGTAGAGTTGACGAAAGAGCAGGCGCTCGCCGTCGTTGGTCGGCCTCGGAGCATTCGCCGGCTCGATCCGATCATTCAGTCCGATTGTGGTTATGGCGTCGCCGGTGGCGGCGATCACCGCGCAAGTATCAGGCTGAGCGGCCGGCGACGGCGTCGCCTGCGGCCGCTCGTCGATCGCCGACGCCGCCGCGCGAGAGCCGCACGCCCACACCTGGAGGCAGACGATGAACGCACTCGCGGCGAACGTCGAACGACAGCCCTTCACGGTGTAGGTCCATGATAGTCCCTGGGTGCCTGGGCTCAAGGAGGTGGAAGCGAGCTGTCGGCGGCGAATGCCTCGGTGATCTTCACGGCGAGCGAGAACGTATCCGCGTACGACGTGTTCGACGTCACTGCGACTACGATCCCGCGCTCGCGGATCATCAAGAGTGACGCGACGATCCCACCCAGCACATCGCCGTCGTGCCCGACGGCGACCGCCGGTTGACCAGCCAGCGTGATGTTCTCGAGGTCCCAGCCGAGACCGTAGCCGGTCTCGTCGCCAGACGGCAGCCGTTGCGGTGAGTGGAGTAGCTGCACGGTCGCTGGCTGCAGCAGCGTGGCGGTGTTGATAGCGATGCCAAACCGGACCAGGTCGCTCGGCGTTGAGACGAAGACGCTCGAGCCCGAGTAGCACGACAGGTCGATCGCGCGCATTGAATCGGGACCATAGCGGGGATCGGCAGCGAATCGTGGGAAATACGGCGTCGCGAGATCGTCGATCGGGTCCGTGACCGAGTCGGCCAGGGTGTCGGGCATGCCGAGAGGGTCGAAGATTTCTTTCTGCATGAACTCGAGGAGGTGATCGCCCGACGCGGCCTCGACGGCCGCGCTCACCACGATCCAACCGAATCTCGAATGCTGATATTGCGTCCCCGGCGCGAAGCGCAGCGCCGATCCGGCAAAGGCTGGGAACGCGTCGACCGCGCGATCGCAGTGCTGACCAAACAGCGGCCCCTCGTCTCCACCGTCCGACCTGATCCCGGCCAGGTGGCCCATGATCTGGCGTAGCGTCACGGGCCGCTCCTTCTTCGGAAACTCGGGGACGTACGCTTGAATCTCTTCGTCGAGACTCAGGCGTTTTCTCTCGATCAGCAAGCCGACCGCGGCAGAGGTCAAGGCGATGGAAGCGGTCCCGATTCTGAATCGTGTTGCTGGCGTGACAGACGCGCGCCGATCGATGTCGGCAAAGCCAAAGCCTTCGGCCCACACCAGGTCGCCGCCGACACCGACCGCCACCGAGACGCCGGGCAGGTTCTGTTCAGTGAGACCGGTGCGGACGATCTGTCGCCCTTTCTCGACGGCGCCGGACCACTGGGGGACCGGATCCGCGCGAGCGACGGAGGGCACGTCCGGCCCGCTCGGGTGCAGCGGCGTCGACGTGGCGCTGATGTAGATCCAGAGACCGCCCATCGCCGCGATCGCCGCGCCGATGCCGAGCACGATCAGCGCGACCCAGGTCTCCGTCCGGTTCCAGTTCCGCTTCGCCACCTGCCCTCCGCGCCGGCTGCGCCAGCCGGCTTGCATCCAAGTTTATAACGCAATATACTTTGAAACATAAAGTATGCGGGTGCTCCGATCGGCCCACCTCGGCATGTGCTTCGGCGTTCGCGACGCGATTACGCTCGCGCTCGAGCACGCCGACACCGCTCCGCTCACCATCCTCGGTGAGCTCGTCCACAATCCCACGGTCCTGAGCGCGCTCCAAGCCAAAGGTATCGCGGTGGCGCGCGACGCAGAGCAGGTGACGACGCCCACGGTAATGGTCACGGCGCACGGCACGTCGCAGCGGACCCTGGCTCGCACCCGCGCGTTGGGGCTGACGGTGGTGGAAGCCACCTGCCCGCTGGTGCGCGTCGCGCACCGCGCCATCGCCGCCCTTGCCCGCGACGGCTGCCATGTGGTCATCGTCGGGCAGCGCGATCACGTTGAGGTGCGCGGCCTCACCGATGATCTCGATCGCTTCGATGTGGTGCTCGACGCCGCCGACGTGCTCGCGCTGACCGAACGGCCGCGCTTCGGGGTCGCGGCCCAGACGACGCAGCCGCTCGAAAAGGTACGGCATCTGGTGGACCTGATTCGAAAGCGGTTTCCGCAATCGGAGGTGCGCTTTCTCGACACCGTGTGCAAACCCACCAAGGATCGGCAAACGGCCGCGGTGGAGATGGCGCGCCAAGCCGACGTGGTCGTCGTGGTCGGCGGCCGATCGAGCAACAACACGAAGGAGCTGGTGGCCACCTGCGCGCGCTACTGTGCGCGGGTCCATCACGTGCAGACCGATACCGACCTCCGTAATGAATGGTTCGAAGGCGCAACGGTGGTGGGATTGACAGCCGGCACCTCCACTCCGGATGAGGTCATCGATCGAGTCGAAGCGAGGATTCTGGCGCCTTCTTTGGCACAATAGCGCGGGGGCTGTGATGCAGGAGCTGCGCTATTCCGTCCGTCGACTGATCAAGTCGCCGGGTTTCACGTTCGTCGCGGTGATTGGCCTCGCGCTCGGCATCGGCGCCAACGTGGCGTTGTTCAGCGTGGTCAACTCGGTGTTCCTCAGGCCGCTGGCCTTTCCCGAGGCGCATCGCCTGGTGCGCTTGAGCTCGACTGATCAAGCGCAGAACTTCATCCGGTTCGGCTTTTCGTACCCGCGGTTTCTCGAAGTCCAGCAGCGGCAGCAGGTGTTCGGACACCTTGCCATGTCGGCATTCAATGCCTTCACGTTGACGGGTCGCGGCGATCCGGAGCAGGTGATCGGCCTGTATGCGTCAGCGGCCCTGCTGCCGACGTTGGGGATCGAGCCCAGCCTCGGCCGCAACTTTGCAGCAGACGAGGATCGCCCTGGCGGCGAGCGGGTGGTGCTGATCAGCGATCGGTTCTGGCAGCGTCAGTTCAATCGCGATCGATCGGTGATTGGACAGGCGCTCACCCTCGACGGCACGCCGCACACGGTGATTGGCGTGCTGCCGCCCGCGGCGTCGACATTTCCGATAGCTGATTTTCAGATTTGGGTGCCGCGGCCCGCTGAGGTGCCGTATCTCGTGGCGTCGCAGCTGAACAACGGCGGCTTTTTCTTCCAGGCGATCGCTCGGCTCGGGCCGGGCGTGTCGCTCGAACAGGCGCGCGAAGCGATGAACGTGATCGCGAGCGGCTACCGCCAGTCGCATCCCGCCAACGTCGATGCGCCGTCACAGATCGAGGTGGTGCCGCTGCTCGAGGACGCGGTCGGGGCGCAGCGCCAGGGTTACCTGATGCTCTTCGGCGCGGTGGGCTGCGTGCTGCTGATCGCCTGCGCGAACATCGCGAATCTCCTGCTGGCACGGTTTGCCGTCCGCCGAAGGGAAGTGGCGGCACGGTTCGCGCTCGGCGCGAGTCGCAGCGACGTGGTTCGCCAGTTGGTGACCGAAAGCATGCTGATCGCCGTTCTCGGCGGAGGCGCCGGACTGTTGCTGGCGATGTGGGCGTTGAGCGCGATCGTCACGTTCGGGGCGGACTTGATCCCGCGCGTCGTTGACATTCGCCTCGATCCGATCGCGCTGGCCTTCAGCCTGATCGTGACGCTCCTGACCGGCCTCGGCATCGGTCTCCTGCCCGCACTCCAGGCATCGGGCGTGAACGTGCTCGAAGCCCTCAAGGATGCCAGCCGTGGGATTGCCGGCACCGGTCAGCGTCTGCGGGCGAGCTTGCTGGTGGCGGAAGTGTCGCTGTCGCTGGTGCTGTTGATTGCTGCCGGACTGCTCCTGACGAGTCTCGCGAGGCTGCAGCGCGTGGAGCCCGGCTTCGAGCCCGACGGCGTTTTCACGGCGCAACTGGTACTGCCGCCGCAACGGTACGATCCTGAGAAGCTCGTCGCCTTCTACGAATCGCTCTATCAGCGGCTCTCGACGTTGCCGGGCATTTCCGCGGCGGCGTTGAGCGATCGCGTGCCGTTGACGGGCGGGCAAACGCCGGCGCCGGTTGCGGTCGGAGGGCGGCCGTTGCCGCCGATGAGCGAGCGGGCCAACGCCAGTCGCCACCTGGTATCGCCGAAGTACTTTCAGACTCTCGGCATCCCGATTCGCGCCGGCCGTGACTTCGACGAGCGCGACAGCTCGCGCGTGCCGCACGTCGTGATCGTCAACGAAACATTCGCGCGGCAGCATTTTCCTGGAGAGGATCCCATCGGTCGTACTTTGATCACTGGGATGGGGCAGCGGCCATCGCACGTCGTCGGCGTTGTTGCCGACGTCCGCAGCAGTGGTCTCAACACGCCGCCGCAGGCCGACTACTTTCTCCCGGCGTTGCAACGGCCCGAGACCTTCACCAACGTCCTGATCAGGACCACCGCCACGCCCATCGCGATGGCCGCGGCGGTCCGCGAAGCGATGCGCGCCGTCGATCCCGAGTTGCCGCTGCTGCAGCCGCAAACGTTGTCCACCCGCATTGCGCAAACGGTTGCGGATCGCAGGCTGGCGCTCGTGCTGCTCGCTTCATTCGCCGGTCTCGCGCTGCTGCTGGCCAGCCTCGGCGTGTATAGCGTGATGGCGCATCTCGTCGCGTTCCGCACCGGCGAGATTGGCCTTCGCATGGCCCTCGGCGCGTCACCAGGCAGGGTCATGCGGATGGTGCTCGGCCACGGGCGCCGCCTGACCCTCGTCGGCATTGCGATCGGCGTCGGCGGCGGGCTGGCCGTCTCCCGCCTGATGCAGCAGGTGCTGTTCGAAGTCGACCCCGCAGATCCGCGGATTTATCTCGCGGTGTCGGCCACGCTGTTGATGGTTGCGGAGTTGGCGTCGTTCCTTCCGGCCCGGCGAGCGACGCGAATCGACCCGGTCATTGCCCTGCGGGCAGAGTAGACGCGCGCAGCGTCCTGGGCGCTTGCCGGGCTGCCACGAACTGCAGCGCGGCAAACGCCTCCACCGCCAGGGCCACCGCGAGAATCAGCGCGCGGCCGATTGGGTGCAGTTGCCCCCAGAACATCACCAACAGCACGATGCTCGCTAAGACATAGGCGACGTTGGCGCCGACGATGGTCAAGAGCGCTGCTCGTGAGATCACCTCGCGCCTGGCCACCAACCCGATGATCGCCGCGTAGGCGATGAACGCAACGGCGCTGAGATCGATCAGCAGCGGCGAACTCAAGCCGAAGAAGGGATACAGCATGGAGCGGGCGGCGAGCAGCAGCACCGCGCTCGCGGTGGTGGCTGCAGCGTCAATCAACACGGCACGGTGGGCGGTCACAATCATGATGGGCTCTCCTCCGGCTCAGCGTCGCCGACGCGCGTCATCGCCGCAATTACCTCGGAGGTAATGGCCGTTGCCCGGGGGTGGCGTAGCATGGCCCCATGCCTGAATCAGTAGGGGAGTTGCTGCGCTCGTGGCGTCGGTCGCGTGGCTTGAGCCAGATGGACGTGGCCATGCATGCCGGATTCTCTGCGCGTCACATCAGCTTCATTGAAACCGGCAAGGCGCAACCCAGCCGCGATGCGGTGCTCGCCATCGCCGAATCCCTCGAGGTGCCGCTGCGCGAACGCAATCGTCTCCTGTCGGCCGGTGGCTTTGCCGACGTTTATCGGGAAACGCAGTTGGCGGCCGCCGACATGGGGCAAGTCCGTCACGTGCTGCAATTCATCCTCGATCGCCACATGCCCTATGGCGCGCTGGTGCTCGATCGATTGTCGACCTGCTTGATGGGCAACGAGGCGTCAGCGCGTTTGCTGAGCCACCTCGCCGACCATTCGTTGCTGACGCCGAACGCGAATATGCTGCGCGTCGTGTTTCACCCGCGCGGCGTGCGGCGCTTCATCGTCAACTGGGCGGAGGTCTCACGCGTGCTGCTGGATCGCGCCGAGCGAGAGCTGGCCGCGGCGCCGGATTCGGCGGCGACCGAATTGCTGCGCGAGATTCGTTTGTATGCCGCGGATGTGCCGAGACCGCAGGCGCGGCGGCTGCAGTCCGCGGACGTGCTGTTGCCGGTGCAGATCCGCACCGACGCGTTCGAGCTCAGCGTGTTCAGCACCATCATGACGATCGGCACACCGCAGGACATTACCCTGCAGGAGCTGCGCATCGAAACGTTCTTCCCAGCGGATGAAGCGTCCGAGCAGACATGGCGTCGGCTCGCTGTTGACTCACCTGCCGGGGGTTAACGGTTTGGCACACTTGTGCCGATAACACCGCATACAGTGGTGAAACCTCGAATCCTCGTCGCCGCTCTCATCACATCGCTCGTTGCGCTCATGCCGTCGCATGCCGTCGCGCAGGGCGATCAATCACGAGTCATCGGTGCCGTCACTGACGCATCCGGAGGCGCGCTCCCCGGTGCCACAGTCACCCTTCGTGGTGGCTCGACGCCGCCGGCCACCGTGGTCACCGACGGCGCGGGTCGCTATCTCACACCCTGGGTCATGCCCGGGACCTACAGCCTCACGTTCGTGTTGTCGGGTTTCGAAACGCGCTCGGTGACGGGCGTCGTTCTCGGCCCGGGCCAGACCGTGGTGCTCGACCAGCAACTCGCGCTCGCGGCGCTCAGCGAGATCGTGGAAGTGAAAGCGCCGGCTCCGCCGCCGCCGCCCCCACCGCCGCCACCGCTAGTGGAATGGCCCGAGCCCAAGCGATTGCGGGCGGTCCCGGTGGACCGTGAAGTCCTGGCGTCGGTCTGCGGACCACGCCTGCCGCCGGCCTACAGCCTCGCCGTTGGCCGCGTCACGTCGCATCGCGATTCGGACCGCCAGCTGCTGGGTCCTGGTGACCTGCTGCGGATCAATGCCGGTACAGACGGCGGCATGACCACCGGTCAGAACCTCGTGGTGCGGCGCCGTTTTCTGGATGACGAATGGGACAACAAGAAGCCGGTGGCGATAGGCGAACAGACCGCCGGCCTGGTGCAGATCGTCGAGGCCGAGGCGAAGTCGTCGGTCGCGCTGGTTGTCTACGCCTGCAGTGAAATCATCGCCGGCGACAGCGTGGAGAAATACGCGGCGCAGCCGGCATTCTTCGCGGTCGCGGAGGGTACGCCGCGGTTCGACGAGCCGGCGCGCATCACGTTCGGCGAGCACGGCCAGATGGCCGCCGCGTCCGGTCAGATGATGGTGATCGATCGCGGCATCATGCAGGGCGCGGCCCGCGGTCAGCGGCTGACGATTTTCCGGCGTGAGCCCCGGCGCAACCGGAAGATCGGCGACGCCGTCATCATCGCCATCCGCGCCGACTCGGCGACCATCAAGATCGAACGCAGCATCGACGCGGTCACCGTCGGCGACCTCGTGGCGTTACACCGTTAGCCGATTCACTGACCCTTATTCCGTTCGCAGTGCGGTGACCGGCGCAACCCGCGTGGCGCGCCACGCGGGGATACACGTGGCCGCCAACGACGCGGCCCCCAGGGCGACCGCCGCCAGCGCGAAGGTGAATGGATCGGTGGCCGTGACGCCGAACAGCAGCTGTTCCATCGCCTGCGTTCCTGCCGCGGCACCGATGAGCCCGCACACGATCCCGATCGTTGCGAGCAGCATCCCGTGCCGGACGATCATCCAGACCACGTCCTGGCGATCCGCACCGAGCGCAATCCGCACGCCGATTTCACGCGTGCGCTGGCTCACCGCATAGGCCATCACGCCATAGACGCCGATCAGCGCCAGCACCATCGCCAACGCCGCGAACGAAATCAGCAGCAAGGCGGTGAACCGGGGCTGCGCGATTGAGTTCGTCAGGTATTCGTCCATCATCCGCACGCGCGAGATCGGCAGCTCGGGATCGAGCGCATGCACCTCTCGCGTGATGGCGGCCGCCAGCCCCGTTCGATCCAGCGAGCTGCGCGTCACCAGCGTCATGCCGCCGAGCTGAAACTGCAGATTGGGCAGGATCATTTCCGGCCGTGCATCGCGACTGAAGCCGTGATGCCGCACCGATCCAACGACGCCGATGATTTCACGCGGACGGCCGTACAGCACCACGCGTTGACCGATCGGGTTCTCGCCCGGGAACATCTGGCGGGCCAGGGTGTCGTTGATGATCATCACCGGCGTGGTCGCGGGTCCGTCGAAATCGGTGAACTCACGGCCGCTGACCAACGGGATTCTGAGCGTGCGGAAATAGCCGGTGGTGACCATGCGCAGGTCGGCCTGGGGCTCCTCGCCCGGCCGCGCCGGGGGCCGGCCTTGCACGACCACCGGCATGTCGTAGTCGATGCCGACCGGATTGAGCGGCAACGAGCTCACCGCGCCGGCGGACTCCACGCCCGGAATGGCGGCGATATTCTCCAACAATCGCGCGTAGAACGCGGCCGGCTTCGATACCTGCGGCGTCGCTCCGGCGGGCAGTGGACGAAACTGGCTGTTGTCGACGGTGTACCGGTTGCCTGGCAGAAAGATCTGACCCGTCAGCACGCGCTCGGATTGGAATCCAAGATCGAGCGTCTGCGCGTTGAGAAAACTCCGCAGCATGAGCCCGGCTCCGGCCAGCAACATCAGCGACAGCGCGATCTCGGCAACCACCAGCGCCGAGCGTCCGCGCTGACGTTTCACGCGGCTCTGCTGCGTCGCCTCAACCAGGCTGGTGCCGGACACCTGGATGGCGGGAGCAACGCCAAACCCGATACCGGTCACAACCGCGACCGCGGTCACGAAGAGCAACACCGTGACGTCGATACCGACCTGATCCATCCGCGGCAGGTCGGGCGGGCTGACGCGCACGAGCATCCGCAGCGCCCACCAGGCCGCCGCCATGCCGAGCGCACTGCCGATCGCGGCGAGCAGCACGCTCTCGGTCAGCATCTGACGCAGCAGCCGCCGCTGGCCCGCCCCGAGCGCCGAACGAACCGCCATTTCGCCCCGGCGCGAATTCGCCCGCACTAAGAGCAAATTGGCGACATTCGCACAGGCGATGAGCAGGACGAATCCCACCGTCGCGAGCAGGACCACCAATCCGAGACGCACGTCTTCGACCAGCAGGTCGTGTGCGCGCAAGAGCGTGACGTCGGGATTGACGGTGTTGTCTTCCGCCGCGATGCCACGCGAGATGGTGGTCATGTTGTCCGAGGCGGATTCGATCGTCACACCAGGCTTGAGCCGGCCAATCACGGTCAGCGAGTGGGTCCGACGGCCCATCAGCTCGCCTTTCGCAAACACCATCGGCGAGTAGAGATCGACCGGATTGCCTTCCGGAAACTTGAACGTGGGCGGCATGACGCCGATCACGGTGAAGCTCGCCGCGGTCAAGGTAATGGCTTTGCCGACGATGGACGGATCAGCGCCGAATCGGCGCTGCCACAGGCTGTGCGTCAGCACGACCACTCGTTCACGCTTCGATTCTTCCTCGTCCGTGAACGTGCGGCCGAGCGCCGCTTCCACGCCGAGTGCTCGAAACAGGCTGCTCGACATGGTGATCGCCGTCAGACTCTCGGGCTCGCCGTTGCCGGTCAGTGCGAATCCGCCGAAACGGTAGGCGCCGAGCTCCTGGAACACGGCATTACGCGACTTCCAGTCGAGATAGTTCGGCGGTGCGGCGAGGTCGCGGTCCTTGCCGATGGCGACGTTTCGCTCCCAGACGAACACCAGCCGCTCGGCGTCGGGGTAGGCGAGCGGCTTCAGCAGCACGGTGTTGACGACGCTGAAGATGGCGGTGTTGGCGCCGATGCCGAGCGCCAGTGTCAGGGCCGCGATCAGGGTGAATCCCGGCGACCGGCGCAGGCCGCGAACGCCGTAGCGCACGTCGCGGACGAAATCTTCGACGAGATTGGCGCGAAATTCATCGCGCGTCGCCTCCTTGACGCGCTCCACACCGCCGAACTTGATGAACGCCTGGCGGCGCGCCTCGCTCGGATCCATCCCGGCCCGGATGTTCTTCGCCGTCTGCTGATCGAGATGGAAACGAATCTCCTCGCTGAGACCACTTTCCACGTCGTCGCGGCCGACCAGCGCGCGCAGCCGATGCCACGCTTCGTGAATCACACCCATATCAACTCTCCGTCGCGTCCAACACCAGATTCACGGCGCGCGACACGCGGCGCCATTGCGCCAGCTCCTCGCTGAAGCGCTGCCGTCCGGCCCGGGTGAGGGCGTAGTAGCGGGCGCGCCGGCTGTTCTCGGTGACGCGCCATTCGGATCTGACGAGCCCCTGCCGCTCGAG
>Ga0187893_10005700_pt1 | contig 22056 bp, 19 predicted proteins | sample MA1701074metaG_FD_139574 | JGI IMG/M metagenome (GOLD analysis project Ga0187893, IMG submission 139574) | White microbial mat communities from a basaltic lava cave in the Kipuka Kanohina Cave System on the Island of Hawaii, USA - MA170107-4 metaG ...
ACGCGCTCGGGAACCGGGAGCTTGGCTGCGGCGGGGGCGAGCGCGCCGTACCCGAGCGAGCGGCCGCTCGACTCGTGGCGCACGTGGCCCGCGTCCACGATGCACTCGCGCGCGGGCACGGACCAGGTCTTCGCGGCGGCCTCGATCAGCATCGCGCGCGCCGCGGCGCCCGCGCGCCGCATCGGCTCGAACAGCTCGCGGATGCTCATGCTCGCACCGGTGATCCCGGGCCGGAGCGGCCCGTCGAACGGACGCGACGCGACGCGCAGCGACGACCACGGCGCGTCGAGCTCCTCGGCCACCAGCGCCGCGACCGAGCTGTGGATGCCCTGCCCGAGCTCGGCCTTCTCGACGAACACGGTGACGATTCCGTCGGGCGCGATCGCGAGCCAGGGACCGAGCGCGTGCACCGCAGACGCGCCCTTGGCCGCGAGCGCGTGCCGGGGACCGAGCACGCCGAGCACGAGTCCGCCGACCAGCGCCGTGCTGCCCTGCACGAAGCGCCGGCGCGACAGATTGACGAGCGGCTCAGTCGCCCGTTGCATCGCCGCTCTGCGCGGACCCGCGCGCCGCCAGGTGGATCGCGCGCCGGATGCGCGGCTGCGTCCCGCACCGACACAGATTCGTGATGGCCGCGTCGATCTCCGCGTCGCTGGGATCGGGGTTCTCGTGCAGCAGCGCCGACACGGCCATCACCACACCGGGCTGGCAGTAGCCGCACTGCGGCACCTGCTCCGCGATCCAGGCCGCGGCCACCTGCGCGGTCACCGCCTCGCTCGTCGCCGCGCCCTCGATCGTGGTCACGCGTTTGCCGGCGGCGGCCGCGAGCCCGACCACGCACGAGCGCGCGGCCCGGCCGTCGAGGTGCACGGTGCACGCGCCGCACTCGCCGATCCCGCACGCGAACTTCGTGCCCGGGAGCCCGAGGTGATCGCGCAGCACCCAGAGCAGCGGCGTGTCGTCCTCGGCGTCGACCTCGTGCGCGCGCCCGTTGACATCGAGCGTACGCATCACTTCGCGCCCGCGAGCAGCGCCAGCAGCGCCTTGCGATCGACCTTGCCGTTCGCGTTGAGCGGGAACTCGGAGACCGCGCGGATCTCGCGCGGCGCCATGTAGGCCGGCAGCCGCGCCGCCACGCGCTCGCGCACGCGCTCCGGCGCGAGCGCTCCGCCCGCGACGAAGCCGATGACACCATCGGCTCCGCCCAGCTCGTTGCGCGGCCAGCCGACCGCCACCGCGACGTCGACCCCGGCCTCCTCGCGGATCGCGGCCTCGATCTCGCCGAGCTCCACGCGGTAGCCCTGGATCTTGATCTGGCTGTCCATCCGACCCAGATAGACCATCGGGCGCCGGCCGTCGTTCGAACGCACGCGGTCGCCCGTGCGGTAGTACACCTCGCTCCGCCCCGGCGGCGTCACGAACGCAGCCGCGGTCTTCTCCGGATCGTCGAGGTAGCCGAGCGAGAGCTGCGGCCCGGTCATCAACAGCTCGCCGACCTCGCCGGGCGGAACCTCGCGCAACGCCTCGTCCGCGACCAGCACGCGCATGTCCGGGTACGGCTCGCCGATCGGCACCACGCCCTGCTCGCACTCGGCCGGCGAGCGCTCGGGATCCCAGCGGTAGAGCGTGCACGCGATCGTGAGCTCGGTCGGGCCGTACAGGTTCTCGAGCGTCGAGCCGGGCGCGGCCGCCGCCCACGCCGCCGCGATCTCGCCCGGCAGCGCCTCGCCGCAGAACAGACTCCAGCGCAGGCTCGGGTACTGGCCGGGCTTGAGCATGCGCAGCCGGTTCATCAGCGCGCCCGTCGACGGCACCGAGAACCAGACCGTGAGCTCGGACTGCGTCACGTACTTCTGCGGCAGCATCTTCTGCGCCTGCGTCGGCACGCACACGCGCGCCCCGCGCTCCCAGGCCACGAACAGGTCGAACACGGACAGATCGAAGGTCAGGTCGAAGGTCTGCGAGAAGCGGTCGCGCTCCGAGATCGCGTAGCGCGCGACCATCGCGTCGATGAACGGCACGACGTTGCGGTGCGCGACCATCACGCCCTTCGGGATGCCCGTGCTGCCGGACGTGAAGAGCAGGTACGCGATGCCGTTCGGATCGACCGGCTCGAGCGCGTCGGCGCCCGGGCGCTCGAGCGCGTCGCGGCCGAGCCAGGCGTGGCGCGGCAGCGCGGCCTCGAACGCGGACACGTCGGCCTCGTGCGGCAGGAGCAGCACCAGCTTCCGCTCGACGCCCTCGAGCACCTCGAGCAGGCGCTTCGCGCCGTGCTCGTCCACGATCACCGCGCGGCAGCCCGAGCGCTCGAGCATCGCGCGCGTGCGTTCCGCCGGGAACGCCGGGTTCAGCGGCACGTAGCCGTCGCCGCGCAGCAGCGCCGCGAGCACGCCCGCGTACACGCCGCTCGAGCGCTGGCCGAACACCGCGGTGAGCCGCGGCCCGCCGGCCGGGACGTGGCGGCGCAGCGTCTCCGCGACTCCGCCCGCGCGCGCGCCGAGCTCCGCGTACGAGAGCGCCTCGCCGTCCACCTCGAGCGCGACGCGCTCCGGAAACGCCGCGAGCGAGCGCAGGAACCCCGAGCGGAGCGTGCGCGGAGCGGAGGCGGGTTCGTGCATCGCCCCGCGCTCGCCGCTAGTGCGCGACGCCGGCGAAGAACGCCTTGTAGAGGGTGTTGACGTTGGTGAACACCTCGGGCTCGATCGCCTCGATGTCCACCTCTTCGCCGCGCAGGCTCTCGATGAACAGGATGAACTCGACGATGTCGAGCGAGGAGAGCAGCCCCTCCTCCAGGATCGGCAGGTCGTCGCTCGCGAGCCGCTCGCCCGTCGCGCCGGAACGCTCGAGGATCCAGCCGCGCAGGCGCTCGCGGATCTCCGTCTCGGACATCAGAGCGGCTCCGGCATCAGAGCGACGGGGCGGCGTCGAGCAGGCCGATCTCGAGGAAGTAGCGGATCAGCTTGTCGGAGACGGCCTCGCGCATCGCCCGGCAGGCGGGGTGCTCGAGCGCCATCTTGCGCACGCCGTAGCCGTCGGCGAGGCCCGCGTCGCGGTACACCGCCGGGTTGTAGAAGTCGCCCCACGACGAGCGCAGGTACTCGACCAGCCACTTCTGGAAGCTCGCGCGTTCGTCCGCGCTCCACTTGCCCAGGTGCTGCTCCGCCATCTCGCGCAGGAACTCGCGCCCGAAGGCCAGGTGCCGCGCCTCGTCGATGTGGTGCACCTTGTTGATCTTCGCGACCAGCGGGTGGATGCGCTCGTCGCCCATCATCTTCAGGTTGTAGTAGTCGCCGAGCTCCTCGACGATCAGCACCTTGCAGAAGAAGGCGATGTCTTCCTCGCCCTTCGCGTACTCGCGCGGCAGCACGAGCTTCTTCTCGGGATAGATCGCGCCGTGGTACCGGCTGCAGAACATCCCGAACATGATCATGTGCTTGTTCTCTTCGGCGACGAAGTGGTGCAGGTAGTCGGTGACCGGGCCGAGCGTGGCCTTGCGGTACATGCGGTGCGTCATGCCCTCGATCAGCGGGCGCTCGCCGAGCAGGACGAAGCTGAAGAAGTTCACGACTTCGTGGAACGAGAGGCGCCGGCGCTCGCTTTCGCCCAGCCGCTCCCAGGTCTCGGTGCCGTGGATCGAGCAGAGCTCCGGGCTCATGTACCAGTGCGCATCCGGCTCGAGGCGCTCGGGCCAGTCGAACGCCGTGTAGACGTCCCACTGCTTGCGCACCGACGCCTCGCTGAGGCGTTCCGCTAGCTCTGCCGCGCTTGCCATCCCGTCACCGAGCGCCACCCGACCCACAACCGGAGCACGTTCCAGACCCCGTTTGTATTACCGCCAAATCCCGGGGACGTCTACCTGCCCTATCGGGCGGCCCGGGCGCGCCGCTGAACGGTCCACGAGCCGGCAACTCCGGGCCCCGCCGTGGGATTGCGCCTTTCAGCCCGGCGCTCTACGCGCCGAATCGGGCTACGATTGTCCCGGGAGACTCCGAGCATGGTCCTGCGGCCCTATGATCGCGAAGCCCTCAAGCGCGAGTTCGACACGGCGGTCCCGTACCGCCACCTGGTGATCGAGTCGTTCCTCGACCCGGTGTTCGCGACCGAGGCCGCGGCCGCCTTCCCGAGCTTCGAGGCGGCCCGCCAGCAGGGCTTCGAGTTCAACGCCGTGAACGAGCGGCTGAAGATCCAGATCTCGGACGCGACCAAGTTCCCCGCGCCGATCGCGCGCCTGAACGCGGCGCTCGCCTCGCCCGAGTTCCTCGCCGACCTCGAGTACATCACCGGCATTCCGCGGCTCCTCGCGGACGAGCAGCTCGGCGGCGGCGGCATGCACATGACCGGCCCGCACGGCCGGCTCGACGTGCACGTCGACTTCAACTACGTCGAGGGCCGCGACCTGCACCGCCGCCTCAACATCCTCGTGTACCTGAACCCCGGCTGGGAGACGCCCTGGGGCGGCGCGATCGAGCTGTGGGACCGCAAGGTGGCGAAGTGCCACAAGAGCCTCGCGCCGACGCTGAACCGCTGCGTGCTGTTCGAGACGAGCCAGATCAGCTTCCACGGCGTCACGCCGCTGACCTGCCCGAAGGACATCGTGCGCAAGTCGTTCGCCGCCTACTACTACACGCGCGAGGCGCCCGTGGGCTGGAACGGCGAGAAGCACAGCACGATCTTCCAGGCCCGCCCCGACGAGCGCATGCGCCGCTACGTGCTGATGCCGGCCGAGCGGCTGAAGCACCGCGGCAAGGACGCGCTGCGCGCGGCGAAGCGTCTGGTCAAGCGCTGGGTCTGATCTCCTTGGCCGCGCGCTTCGTCGTCATCACGCCGACCCGCGACGAGGAGCGCACGGTCGCGGCGACGATCCGCTCCATGCTCGCGCAGACCGCGCGGCCCGAGCGCTGGGTGATCGTGAACGACGGCTCCACCGACCGCACGGCCGAGATCGTCGAGAAGCACCTGCCCGACAATCCCTGGATCGAGCTGGTCACGCGCGCGGACCGCGGCCACCGCGCGCTCGGCGGCGGCGTGGTCGAGGCGTTCAACGCCGGGCTCGCGCGCGTGCGCGAGCTCGACTGGGACTACGTGGTGAAGCTCGACGCCGACCTCGAGTTCGGGGCCGACTACTTCGCGAACCTCCTGCGCCGCTTCGCCGCGAACCCGCGGCTCGGCATGGCCAGCGGCAAGACCTTCCTCGTGCGCGACGGGAAGAAGTCGATCGAGTACTGCCACGACGAGCACGTGCGCGGCCCCGCCAAGATGTACCGGCGCGACGTGTTCCTTGCGATCGGCGGGCTCGAGCCCGTGCGCGGCTGGGACATGATCGACGAGACGCGCGCGCAGATGCTCGGCTTCGAGACGCGCAGCTTCGTCGAGGAGGAGATCATCCACCTGCGCCCGATCGACGGGCGCCAGACGCAGGTCGTGAAGAGCCGCTACGAGATGGGGAAGCTGTACTGGTTCCTCGGCTACCACTGGGCGTACCACGCGGTTCGCAGCCTGCGCAGCGCGCTGCAGGACTTCCCGCTCGGGATCGGCGGCGCGGCCCTGTTCGCGGGCTACTGCGTCGCCGCGCTCACGCGCGCGCCGCGCTACGACGCCGACTACGTCGCGTTCGTGCAGGCGAAGCAGCGCGGGCGGATCCGCTTCGCCCACCTGCGCAGCTTCCTGCGCGCGACCTCGGCGAGGCCGTAGCCGATGTGCGGAATCGCGGGCGCGGTGGGCACGCTCGACGCGGCAGTGCTCGACGGCGTGCGCCGCGCGAGCGAGCGCGAGCGCCACCGGGGCCCCGACGCCGACGGCTTCTGGGCGAGCGCGGAGCTCGGGCCGGGCGTCGCGCTCGCACACCGCCGGCTCGCGATCATCGACCTGTCCGAGGACGGCATCCAGCCGATGAGCGCGGACGGCGGGAACGTCGTCGTGGTCTACAACGGCGAGATCTACAACTACCGCACGCTGCGCGCGGAGCTCGAGGCCGCGGGCGTCGCCTTCAAGTCCCAGAGCGACACCGAAGTGTTGCTGCAGGCGTACCTCTTCTGGGGCGACGCCTTCCTCGAACGCCTGGTCGGCATGTTCGCGTTCGCGCTCTACGACCGCCGGCGGCGCCGCGTGCTGTTCGCCCGCGACCGGCTGGGCATCAAGCCGCTCTACCTCGCTCGCGTGCAAAGACCGGGCGGACTCGTCTGGCTGTTCGCCTCCGAGCTGCGCGCACTGCTCGCGACGGACCTGATCGAGCGGCGGCTCGATCCACTCGCGCTCGAGACCTACCTGTGGCACGGCTTCGTGGCCGGGCCGCAGGCGCTCGCGCTCGGCGTGACCCGGCTCGAGCCCGGCATGGCGCTCTCGCTAGAGCTGGACGGCAGCGCGGCGCGCGAGTGGCGCTTCTGGGAGCTGCCGCGCCACACCGAGCGTCCGGACGACCTCGAGGGCCTGCGCGCGGCGCTCGAGGACGCGGTGCGCATCCGGCTGATCGCCGACGTGCCGCTCGGCGTGTTCCTGTCCGGCGGCATCGACTCGAGCGCCGTGTCGGCGCTGGCGATGCGCTCCGCGCCGGCGAAGCTGCGCACCTTCAACGTCGGCTTCGACGAGCAGGCTTTCGACGAGTCCGCGCACGCGCGCGAGGTCGCGCGCGCGCTCGGCGCCGAGCACACCGAGGTGCGTCTGTCGCAGGCGAGCTTCGTGGCGCGGCTCGACGACGCGATCTCGAGCCTCGACCAGCCGAGCTTCGACGCGATCAACACCTACTTCGTGAGCCGCGCGGTGCGCGAGGCCGGCATCACCGTGGCGCTGGCCGGCACGGGCGGCGACGAGCTGTTCGGCGGCTACCCGAGCTTCGCCGATCTGCCGCGGCTCGCGCGCCTGTCGCGGCTGGCGGGCTTCGCGCCGTCCGCGCTCGTGCAGCCCCTCGCGCGCGCGTTCGTGCGCCTGAAGCTCGGCGCGCCGGGAGCGGTCGAGCCGCAGGTGCGCTGGGGCAAGCTTCCCGACGCGCTCGCGCAGCGCGGCGAGCTCGCGCGCCTGTATCAGCTCGCCTGCGCGCTGTTCACGCCGCGCTTCCTGCGCGAGCTCGCGCCCGAGCTCGATTGGAGCCGCACCGAGCTCGGCCTCGAGCCCGCGCGCTTCGCGCGCCTGGTCGGTGCGGTCGCGCACGACCCGGCGCTGCACGCGATCTCGACGCTCGAGCTGGCCTCGTTCATCGGCGAGCGGCTCCTGCCCGACACCGACTCCGCGTCGATGGCGGTGGCGCTCGAGGTGCGCGTGCCGCTGCTCGATCACCGCGTGGTCGAGCGGCTGGCCTGCACGAGCGCGCAGCGCCGCTTCCACCCGCTCGGCCGCAAGCAGCTGCTGCGCGACCTGGGGCTGCGCGGCCTGCCGCGCGAGCTGTTCGAGCGGCCCAAGCGGGGCTTCGAGCTGCCGATGCGCGACTGGATGATCGGGTCCTCCGCGTCCACGATGGGCCGGAAGCTCCGCGACCGGATCGACTCGGTCTTCGCCAGCCGCGACGCGTGCGCCGCAGCCGGTCTGCACCCTGGCGCGGTCGACCGCCTCTGGCGCGCGTTCCTGGCCGGCGATCCCAACGTCTACTGGTCCCGCCCGTGGTCGCTGTTCGCGCTGCTCGACTGGTGCGCGCGCGAGCGCCTCACCCTCTAGAGCGAGGCGAAGAACGAGCGTAGGCCGAGCGGCGAGCGAAGCATCCTTCGACAGTTCGTGCTCGACATTCCGGGTGAGCTGACTTCAAGCTGGAGTGGCTCATGAACGCGCGACTGACCTGTCTCCTGGCGGTACTGGCTCTCTCGGCCGCGGTCGACAGCGCGCGCGCCGACACCATCCTCAATCCTGCGAATCCCGGAAACTTCACGAGGGAGGGCCAGCAGCCCTTCACCCCCGCGCCCGGCGCGCTCACGCTCACGGACACGAGCAGTAGTGACCGAGTCGGGTTCCACGCGCACGACGCCGCCGCCTCCCCGTGCGTCGAGGTCGACCTGGTGGCGACGTTCCAAGTGGTCGATACGGCCCCGAACAACGCCGACGCCGGCGTGCGCTTCGTCATCAACGACGGGATCGACCGGGCCGTCATCCTCGGGGCCGTGTTCACCGTCGACGGTCAGCGAGCGCTCGGGCTCGCGAGCGGGACGGACTTGTCCAACCCCGCAAGCTGGCCGGCGTTCGTCCTGGTCGATTGGACGAACCCGACGAGTGTCCGGTTGCGTCGCACCGCGGCCGGCGATGCCGAGCTGGTCGAGCTCAACGGCGCCGCGCCGCTCACCCCCGTATTCCTGTCGAGCGCTCTCCTGCCGCCCCGCACTCGTAGCGGCGCTACCGTCGAGTTCGGCGCGTTCAGCGTGGAGGCCGAATCGACCGTGGTCATCACCGAGTTCTACAGCGAGCAGGTGGTTGCGATCCCGCTGCCGGCGACGGGGCCGCTGTTGGCCATCGGCATTGCGGGTTTGATCGCCGCCCGACGCAGGTCGTGCGCCGCGGGCGCGACTGCGGTTCCGCCCCGCTAAGACGCGGGTCCCTTGTATTCCATGAGCGGCGTCGCCCGGCGGCGCAGCTGGTTGGCGGCGAAGCGCAGCGCGCCGGAGAGCTCGGCGGGCTTGCCGGCCACGCAGCCCGCGGCCCAGAGCGCGGCCACGCGCGCGGACCAGCGCGGGCGCGCGTCGCGATACGCGGAGCAAAGCGGCCAGGCGAACGCGAGCAAGCCGAGCAAGCTCGCGCCGCGCGTGGGCCAGGCGAGCGCGAGACAGGCGAGCGGCCACAGCCCGCCCCAGAACACGAGCGACGCCAGCCGGCGCAGCCGGTGCAGATCGGGCTGCCCGCGGTGGCGCCAGACCGTCTCGGCGAAGGCGTGGCCGGAGCGCGCCTGGCGCCGCCACCACTTGCCGGGGCGCGTGAGCGCGGCGTCGTGCAGCGTCATCTCGCGATCGAGCCGGACGATGCGACCGCCCTGGCTGCGGATGCGCCAGCAGAACTCCGGATCCTCGCCCGCGATCAGGCTCGGGTCGTAGCCGCCCGCGCGCCGCCAGGCCGAGACGCGGATCATGGCGTCGCCGCCGCAGCTCTGGGCTTCGCCGATCGGTGTATCCCACTCGACGTCCGCGAGCTGGTTCCAGACGCTCGCCTCGGGGAAGCGCTCGCGCCGCCGGCCGCACACCACCGCCACGTCGGGGTGCGCGGCGAGATAGGCGGCCGCCGCCTCGAGCCAGCCGTCCTGGACCTCGCAGTCGCCGTCGACCACCTGCACGAGGTCGACGTCCGGGTGCGCGGCGCACAGGCGCTCGAAGCCGGCGTTGCGGCCGCGCGCGGCCGTGTGTGGAGCGGAGGCGTCGAGCACGACCACGTCCGCGCCGAGCTCGCGCGCGCGCGCCACGCTGCCGTCGCTCGAGCCGCTGTCGGCATACACCGCGGCGTGCACGCGCGGCAGCACCGAGCGCAGGCAGCGCACCAGGCGCTCGCCCTCGTTGCGGCCGATCACCACCACGCCAACGCTCACATCCGCCTCCGCGCGCCGGACGGCGCGCGAGCCGCGTTGCGCGCCTGCCAAAGTCGCCTATCCATGCTGCCGAATTCCTTCCCGAGGGGCGCATCCGTGACGCGAGCGGCACCGGGCTTCGGACGGCGTATCGACACGGCGTGCTCCGCGCTGCTCGCGCTCGTCGCCGTGGTCGCCGCGGCGCTGGCGCTGTACGCCGTCGTCGAGCGCGACACGTATCTGACCGGGGCGAAGCAGACGGCGGTGTTCCTGATCGCGCCGCTCGCGCTCGCCGCCGGGGCGCTCGCGGCGACCCGGCTCGCGGCCGAGAGCAAGCTGCGCATCCTCGTGCTCCTGATCTCGACCGGTTTCTCGCTGTTCGTGGCGGAGCTGTACCTGGCCGGGCTCGAAACGTACCGCGCGTCGGTCGAGGCGCGCGAGATCGCCGCCGCCGTCGAGGCGGACAAGCGCAGCTTCGCCCACTACGACGAGCGCAGCACGCGCGAGTACTTCAAGGACCACTGGGCGCAGGGCACGAAGGTCTACCCGCGCATCTACCAGCTCTCGAGCCGGACGATCGACGTCGACGGGCTGACCGTGTTCCCGACCTCGAACCTGTCCGGGCAGCCGATCGTCGAGTGCTTCGGCGAGGGCCGCTACAAGGTCTACCTGTCCGACGAGTACGGCTTCGCGAATCCGCAGGGCCTGCTGTCGCGGGCCGCAGACGTCGTGCTGGTCGGCGACTCGTTCACCGCGGGCGAGTGCGTGTCGGTCGAAGAGGACATCGCCGCGGGTCTGCGCGCGACACACCCGGCCACGGTGAGTCTCGGCATCGGCGGCGCCGGCCCGCTCTGGGAGCTCGCGAACCTGGTCGAGTACGGCCTCCCGCTGCGGCCGAAGACCGTCTTCTGGCTCTACTACGAGGGCAACGACCTCGCCGACCTCGGCTGGGAGGCGAACGTACCAGAGCTGTGGCGCTACCTCGAGAGCGCGGAGCCGGTGCTGCGGCCGCGCAAGCGCGAGGTCGACGCGCGCGTGGCCGAGCTGCAGACGCGCGAGATCGAGAGCCTGAAGGAGATGCGCGCGAACGGCGGCGAAGCGCGCCCCGCCCTGCCCGGGCTGCTGCGCGCGCTGCGGCTCTCGAACCTGCGCCGCGCGCTCGCGCTCGGCCGCGACGACTCGCGCGAGCAGCAGGCGCGCGTCGACACGCTCGCGCAGGTGATCGCGCGTGCGCGCGCGCTGGTCGAGGCGCAGGGCGGCCGCTTCGTGCTGGTCTACGTGCCGGACTTCAGCCGCTTCGCCGGCGGCTCGGTCGACTTCGAGCGCGAGCCGGTGCTTCAGGCGCTGCGCGCGGAGAACGTGACCGTGCTCGATCTCCTGCCCGTGCTCGAGGCGCACCCCGACGTCCTGTCGCTCTACCCGCACCGGCGCATGGGACACTTCAACGCCGACGGCTACGCGTTCATCGCGCAGCGGCTGCGAGCGGAGCTGGCTCGCGACTGAAGTCCCGGCCCTCGTTCCCCATGTTGCGCGCTAGGCCCCAGAGCGCGCCCGAGAGAAACACCGGCAGGTTGTTCCACCAGCCGTTCGGCAGCAGATCGACCGCGCGCATCGCGATGATCGCCATCAGCGCGGCGAGCAGCTGCTGCTCCTTCTTCGAGCCCAGGCGCCCGAGCTTGCGCCAGGCGGCGAACACCGGCAGCAGCAGCAGGGCGAGCCGCAGCTCGAGCCCGACCGCGCCGTGGATACCGAACTCGATCACCCAGTAGCCGTCGAGGCCGCCCTCGTAGCCGCCGGCCTCCCAGCCGCCCAGGCCCTCTGCGCCGGGCACGCGTGAGATGTTCCCCCAGCCCCACAGGAAGCGGTCGCCCATCAGCTCGATCACGTACTCCTCCTCGTAGAAGCGGCCCTCGAGCGAGCGCTCGCGCTCCTCGTCGAAGCGGCCGGCGAGCTCGAGGATCTGTTCGAACGGGAACAGGCCCCACATGCGCAGCGCCGGATAGCTGATCACGAGCAGGCTGAGCACCACCGCGACGCGCGCGACCGTCTTCGGGCTCGTGAACATCATCAGCCCGGAGAGCGAGGTGCCGTACGTGATGCCGGCGACGTTGCGCGACAGCACGAGGCCCACGTACACGACGGCCCACACCAGCTGCAGCTTCACGCGGATGAACGGCAGGGCGATGCGCGCGTTCTGGAGACCCACCACCGCCAGCAGGCAGGCTGCCATGAAGGTCGCGACCGAGAGCCCGTGCTCCATGAAGATGATCGGCTGGATCACTCCCCAGCGGTACGAGACACCGGCCGAGAAGCCGTACAGCACGTAGCTGAGCTGGAACACGCGGAACGGGATCGAGAGGCCGACCTCGATCAGGATCAGGCCGGTGTAGACCACGCCCGCGCCGGCCATCGCCAGCAGTAGGGCGCGCAGGTCCTCGCGCGTGCGAAACAGCGCCCGGCCCAGGAAGAACGGCAGGAAGAGCTTGAAGAACTCGAAGATCGTCTTGAGCACGACGTCGTAGGCGCCGAGCCCCGGCTCGAGCCGGCCCTCGTCCCAGACGGCCGATCCGTTCACGAGCACCGTGCCGATCGTCGCGAGCGCAATCGGCGCGAGCAGCATCTCCGGGCCGGTGCCGGCGCCGGCGCTCTGGATCGCGCGCGACTGGTGGACGAGCGCTCCGATCAGGAGCGCGATGTAGGTGATGTTCTCCTTCTCCATCATGCCGAGCACGGGGAGCTTGAAGCCCACCCCCTCGGGCAGGAGCGCCGAGCCCGCCAGCGCGACGACCGCGGCCGCGACCGCCCGCGGCCAGCGCCCGAAGAGAAACACCGCGAAGGGCACGAACGCGATCAGCACGAGGCTGGCGGTCACTGGCGCCTCCGTGGCGGCGGGACGCGCCTACTCACAAGCGCGTCCGCATGCGCGTCCGTTCTGGCACTGGCAGGCGATCGTGTCCCGTCCCTCGCGTCGCGGCGCTCTCGGCCCCGAGCATAACCACTCCCTCGCGAGCCGCCCGGAGCGTCGTCGGAGGCGCGCGCCTTCAGGGCTCCGTCCTATACTCCGATTCGAGGTCAAATTCCCCCCGTCCGACCGCTCTCGGAGAGAGCCTCCGACTCGCGCCTGGCGGAGCAGACACGGACCGGCACTGATGCGATCGCCCGCCACCGCGCGCGTCTTGATCCTCTCGGATCGAGAGGTCGCTCCGACCATTTCGCGCTGCGGCACCTACGAGTTCGAGGACGTGGCCTGCGCGGTCGACGCCGTCGAATTGCTGCTGCTCGGCGAGAGCGCGGGGCGACTCGCGCGGCGGATCGAGCGCCTCGCGCCGGGCCTGTTCGCGACGCCCGCCCGCTTCGCCCGCGCGCAGCCCTACGACCTCTTGTTCCTGTCGATCCACTCGCTGCCCGAGCTGGCGCGCCTGCACCCGCTCGGCCGAATCCTCGGACTCGCGCGCAAGGCCGTGATCAACGTGGACGAGGTGTGGCGCGACGAGTTGCCCGAGCACGCGGGCGACCTGGCGCTGCTGCGCCGCTTCGACCACGTGTTCACGCCCTGCGCCGGCGGTGTGGAGGCGCTCCACCAGGCCACCGGCCGGCCGGCGGACTACCTGGCCCCGTCGGTCGACGCGCTGCGCTTCGCCCCGCGCGCGCCGGGCCGGCCGCGCGCGATCGACGTCCACTGGATGGGCCGCCGCCGGGCCGAGCTGCACCACGCGCTGCGCGAGACGGCGGAGAAGACCGAGCGCTTCTACCTGTTCGACTCCGTGCAGCTCAACCCGCGCGTGTCGAGCTACGTCGAGCACCGCGACCGGCTGGCGGACCTGGTGCAGCGCACGCGCTACTTCGTGGTCGACGTCGCGAACTCCGACCGGCCCGACAAGACCGGCGGCCAGGAGGAGTTCGGCCCGCGCTACATGGAGGGCGCCGCCGGCGGAGCGCTCCTGGTGGGACGCGCGCCGACTTCGCGCGCGTTCGCGGCGCAGTTCTGGTCCGGCGCGGTGCGGCCGCTCGAGGCCGACAGCGCGGCGATCGCGCGCGTGCTCGCCGAGCTCGAGGCGCAGCCGGACGAGATCGAGGCGCTGCGCGGCCGGCTGGTCGCGCACGTCCTGCGCCGACACGACTCGGTGTACCGATGGGAGCAGATCCTCGCCGCGGCGGGTCTCGAGCCGCTGCCCGCGCTCGCGCTGCGCAAGCGGCAGCTCGAACGCCTGGCCGCGGGCTTCGCGGGCGAGGACGGCGAGTCGTGCACGGCCTGACGCTCGCGCGCGGAGCGGGCAGCCCGCTGCGCATCCTGTGCCTGGGCGCGCACAGCGACGACATCGAGATCGGCTGCGGCGGCGCGGTGCTCAGCCTGCTCGCCCGCCACCCGCGAAGCTCCGTGCGCTGGGTGGTGTTCAGCGGCGACGCCGCGCGCGCCGCCGAGGCGCGCGCGAGCGCGGCGGACTTCCTGGCCGCGGCGGGGGAACGCGACGTGCGCACGCTCGAGTTCCGCGAGTCGCACTTCCCCTGGCAGGGCGCGGCGCTCAAGGCCGCGTGCGAGGCGCAGACCGACTTCGCGCCAGACCTGATCTTCACGCACCGCGAGAGCGACCGGCACCAGGACCACCGGCTGATCGCGGAGCTGACCTGGAACACCTTCCGCGACCACCTGATCCTCGGCTACGAGATCCCCAAGTGGGACGGCGACCTCGGCAACCCCCAGGCCTTCGTCCCGCTCGACGCGCGCGTGTGCCGCGAGAAGGTGCGGCTCCTCCTCAAGCACTTCGCCTCGCAGGCCGGCCGGCACTGGTTCGACGAGGAGCTGTTCCTAGGCCTGATGCGCATGCGCGGCGTGGAGTGCCGCTCGCCGTCGGGCTACGCCGAGGGCTTCGACGCGCGCAAGTGGGTGCTGGGCTGAATGGAGGCGCTCCGCTCGCTCCCGTCGGACGCGCATCCGCCGTGCCGCCTGTGCGGTGAGCCGCTGCGCCAGGTCGCGCTCGACCTGGGCATGTCGCCGCTGTGCCAGACGGTCGTCCTGCCCGAGCAGCTCGACGCGCGCGAGGACTTCTTCCCGCTGCGCGTGCGCGTGTGCGAGAGCTGCTTCCTGGTGCAGCTCGCCGAGTCGGTGAGCCCCGAGCGCCTGTTCCAGGAGTACCCGTACTTCTCCTCGTACGTCGACGCGCTGGTCGAGTCCGGGCGGCGCTACTGCGAGGCCATGTGCGCGCGCTTCGGGTTGGGCCCCGCCAGCCGCGTGGTCGAGGTCGCGTCGAACGACGGCTACCTGCTGCAGCACTTCGTGGCGCGCGGCATTCCCGCGCTCGGGATCGAGCCGGCCGGGAACGTGGCCGAGGCGGCGCGCAAGCGCGGCGTGCCCACGCTCTCGCGCTTCTTCGGCCGCGAGACCGCGCGCTTCGTCGCCGAGCGCGACGGCCGCGCGAACCTCGTGCTGGGCAACAACGTGTTCGCGCACGTGCCGGACCTGAACGACTTCACGGCCGGGCTCGCGCTCCTGCTCGCGCCGGGCGGCGTGGTGACGCTCGAGTTCCCGCACCTCCTCACGCTGCTCGAGGGCAACCAGTTCGACACGATCTACCACGAGCACTTCTCGTACTTCTCGTTCACCACCGCCGCCACGGCGCTCGAGCGCCACGGCCTGCGCGTGTTCGACGTGGAGGAGATCGCGATCCACGGCGGCTCGCTGCGGCTGTTCGCCTGCCACTCCGGCGACGCGTCCAAGCCCGAAACCGCGGCCGTCGCCGCGTTCCGCGCGCGCGAGCACGAGGCGGGCCTGCTCCGCGTCGAGCGCTACCGCGCGTTCGAGGCGCGCGTGCACGCGACCAAGAACGAGCTGCTGGCCGGGCTGATCGAGCAGAAGCGCGCGGGCAAGCGCATCGTCGGCTACGGCGCGGCGGGCAAGAGCGTCACGCTGCTCAACTACTGCGGCATCCGCACGGACTACCTCGACTACCTGGTCGACCGCAATCCGTACAAGCAGGGTAAGTACTTCCCGGGCGTGCGCATCCCCATCTTCGCACCCGAGAAGATCCGCGAGACGAAACCCGACTTCGTGCTGATCCTGCCCTGGAACCTGCGCGAAGAGGTGATCCGGCACACGGCCTACATCCGCGAGTGGGGCGGGCGCTGGCTGGTGCCGATCCCGCGCTTCGAGATCGTGGCGTGAAGAACGCGCGCGACGTGATCGAGCAGGATCTCGCCGAGCTGCGCGCCGCGCTCAGCCGCGAGCTCGCCCTGCTCGCGGGCAAACGCGTGCTGATCGTCGGCGGCGCGGGCTTCCTCGGCTACTACCTCGTCCAGGCGCTGACGTCGGCGAACCGCGCGCGCGCGGTGTCGCCCGGGATCGGCGTCACGGTCTGGGACAGCTACGCGCGCGGTCTGCCCGATTGGCTCGCCGAGCTCGCCAAGGGCGGCCACGTGACGCTCGAGCAGCGCAGCGTCACCCAGCCGCTCGGCCCCGAGACGCCTGACTTCGACTTCATCGTACACGCGGCCTCGATCGCCTCGCCCACCTACTACAAGCGTTACCCGATCGAGACCATGGACGCGAACGTGAAAGGCCTGCGCAACCTGCTCGAGTACGCGCGCCGGCAGGCGGACGCGGGCCGTCCGCTCTCGGGCTTCCTGTTCTTCTCGTCCAGCGAGATCTACGGCGACCCCTCGCCCGACGCGATCCCCACGCCCGAGACCTACCGCGGCAACGTCTCGTGCACCGGGCCCCGCGCCTGCTACGACGAGTCCAAGCGCTTCGGCGAGACGCTGTGCGTGAACTTCGCCCAACAGCACGGCGTGCGCGTGGCGATGGCGCGGCCGTTCAACAACATCGGGCCGGGGCTGAAGATCAGCGACCGGCGCGTGCTGCCGGACTTCGCGCGCGATGTCCTGGCCGGGCGCGACATCGTGATGCTCTCGGACGGCGGACCGCGCCGCACCTACTGCTACGTCGGCGACGCGATCCAGGGCTACTACAAGATCCTGACGCGCGGCCGGCCCGGCGAGCCGTACAACGTCGGCGTCGAGTCGCCCGAGATCTCGGTGCGCGAGCTCGCGGAGCGCGTGTCGCAGACCGCCGCCGAGCTGTTCGGCTACGAAGGCCGCGTGGTGCGCGCGCGCTCCGACGACGCGACCTACCTCGAGGACAACCCGGAGCGCCGCTGCCCGGTGATCGCCAAGGCGCGCACGGAGCTCGGCTACGCGCCGAAGGTCGCGCTCGACGACGCGCTGCGCCGCTCGCTGCTCTGGTATAAGGACCATCCCAGCGCGGGAGACGAGTGATGCGCGTCTCGATCATCGGCGCGGGCTACGTGGGTCTGGTCACGGGCGCGTGCCTGGCGGAGAAGGGACACCGCGTGGTGTGCGTCGATCTCGACGCCGCGCGCGTCGCGCAGATCAACCGCGGCGAGTCGCCGATCTTCGAACGCGGCCTGCCCGCGCTGCTCGCGCGCCACGCGGGCCAGGCGCTGTCCGCCACCACCGACCTCGCGGCCGCCGTCGCCGAGACCGAGCTGACGCTGATCGCGGTCGGCACGCCGTTCGACGGCTCGGCGATCGACCTGCGCCTGATCGAGCGCGCCACGCGCGAGGTCGGCGAGGCGCTGCGCGCCAAGAAGTCCTTCCACGTGGTGGTCGTGAAGAGCACGGTCGTGCCGGGCACGACCGACCGCGTGGTGCTGCCGATCCTCGAGTCCGCGTCGGGCAAGCGCGCGGGCGTCGACTTCGGGCTGGGCATGAACCCGGAATTCCTGACCGAGGGCGAGGCGGTCGGCGACTTCATGGAGCCGGACCGGATCGTGATCGGCGCCTACGACGAGCGCGCGCGCGAGGCGCTGGCCGCGCTCTACGCCTGCTTCCCCGACGCGCCGGTCGTGTTCACCAACGACTCGACCGCGGAGATGATCAAGTACGCCTCGAACGCGCTGCTCGCGACGCTGATCTCGTTCTCGAACGAGCTCGCGAACCTGGGCGCGGCCGTGGGCGAGATCGACACCGTCGACGTGAGCCGCGGCCTGCGCACCAGCCGCTATCTCTCGACCCCGCTCCCCGACGGCACCACGCGCGAGGCTCCGATCGTCTCGTTCCTGCTCGCCGGCTGCGGCTTCGGCGGCAGCTGCCTGCCGAAGGACGTTGCGGCGCTGCACGCGGAGGGCCGCCGGCGCGGCCTGCCGATGGCCGTGCTCGAGGCCGTGCTGCGCGTGAACGCGGCCCAGCCCGAGGAGGTGATCCGCCGGCTCGAGAAGCACTTCCCCAACCTCGCGGGCGTGCGCGTGGCGGTGCTCGGGCTCGCCTTCCGTCCCGACACGGACGACGTGCGCGAATCCCCGGCCATCCCGATCGTGCGCGCCTTGCAGACGCGCGGGGCGCGCCTGGTGGCCTACGACCCTGCCGCGGCGGAGAACGCGCAGCGCGTGTTCGGCGAGAGCCTGGAGCTCGTCGACTCGCTCGAGAAGGCGCTCGTGGACGCGGATGCCGCCGTGCTGGTGACGCGCTGGGCGGAGTTCGACGCGGTTCCCGAGCTGATCGCGCGGCTCAACCCGCGCCTGCTGCTGGTCGATGGCCGGCGCATGCTGCCCAAGGACCGGATCGCCCGTTACGAGGGGATCGGGACGTGAGCTCCTTCGCGCTCGAGTCGCTGGCGGCGAGCCTGGGCATCGCCGACCCGGGCCAGGCCATGCACGACCTGATCCGCGAGCTCTATCCGATCTGCCGCGCGGTCACGGGCGACGGTGTGCGCGAGACGCTGCGCATCCTGGAGCGCGAGCTGCCGCTCGAGACGCGCGAGGTGCCGAGCGGAACGCGCGTGCTCGACTGGGTCGTGCCGCAGGAGTGGAACGTGCGTGAGGCCTGGCTGCGCGCGCCGAACGGCCAGATCGTCGCCGACCTGCGCCGCTCCAGCCTGCACCTGATGGGCTACAGCGTGCCGATCAAGACCCGGCTCCCGCTCGCGGAGCTGCGCCCGCACCTGCACTCGCTGCCCGAGCACCCGGACTGGATCCCGTACAAGAGCTCGCCGTATCGCCCGGACTGGGGCTTCTGTCTGTCGCACCGCGCGCTCGAGCAGCTGCCCGAGGGCGAGTACGAGGTGTCCATCGACTCGAGCCTCGCGAACGGCAGCCTGACCTACGGCGAAGCGATCCTGCCCGGCTGGAGCGACGAGGAGGTGCTGCTCGCGAGTCACGTGTGTCACCCGTCGCTGTGCAACGACAACCTGTCCGGCATCGCCCTGCTCTGGCTGCTCGGACGCCAGCTCGGGCGCATCGAGCACCGCTACACCTACCGCTTGCTGTTCGCGCCCGTGACGATCGGCGCGATCAGCTGGCTCGCGCACAACGAGAAGGACCTCGGCCGCATCCGCCACGGCGCGGTGGTCACGCTGGTGGGCGATCCGGGGCACATCACCTACAAGCGCAGCCGGCGCGGCGACGCCCCGATCGACCGCGCGGCGGCGCACGTGCTCGCGCACCGCGGCCCGCACGAGCTGCGCGACTGGACGCCGTCCGGCTACGACGAGCGCCAGTTCTGCTCGCCCGGCTTCGACCTGCCGGTCGGCTGCTTCATGCGCACGCCGCACGGCGAGTTCCCCGAGTATCACAGCTCCGCCGACGACCTCGACCTGGTCACGCCCGCCGCGCTCGCCGACTCACTCGCGGCGCTGCTCGCGATCCTCGACGTGCTCGAGCACGACGCGCGCTACGACAACCTGGCGCCGCGCGGCGAGCCGCAGCTCGGCCGGCGCGGCGTGCTGGGCGACGCGCCGTTCGGCGGGCCGCTGCAGCGGGCCGTGGCCTGGGTGCTCGCCTACTCCGACGGGCGCCACGGGCTGCTCGACATTGCGGAGCGCTCGGGGCTACCGTTCCGACGGATCCACGAGGCGGCGAGCCGGCTCGTCGCGCACGATCTGCTGGGGCTGATCGACGGATGAAATCATGAAGGTCGTTCTGTTCTGCGGTGGGCTCGGTCTCCGGCTGCGCGGTCTGTCCGAGAACGTCCCCAAGCCGATGGTCTCGATCGGCTACCGGCCCGTGCTCTGGCACGTGATGAAGTACTACGCGCACTACGGGCACACCGACTTCATCCTGTGTCTGGGCTACAAGGCCGACGAGATCAAGCGCTTCTTCCTGAACTACGACGAGTGCGTGACCAACGACTTCGTGATGTCGGGCGAGAAGGGCCGCGTCGAGCTCCTGCACCGCGACATCGAGAACTGGCGCATCACGTTCTGCGACACCGGGCTCACCTCGAGCATCGGCGAGCGGCTGCGCGCCGTGCGCAAGCACCTCGAGGGCGAGGAGTTCTTCTACGCGAACTACACCGACGGGCTCTCCGACCTGCCGCTCGACGAGTTCAGCCGCAAGTTCAGGGCCAGCGGCAAGACCGCGGCGTTCACGCTGGTGCGCCCGACCGGCAGCTTCCACGTGGTCCGGACGCGCGAGAGCGGTCTGGTCTCGTCGATCGAGGACCTCGCGGTCTCGGGCATCAAGATCAACGGCGGCTACTTCATGTTCCGCCACGACATCTTCGACTACATCCGGCGCGGCGAGGAGCTGGTGCACGAGCCGTTCCAGCGCCTGATCGAGGCGCAGCAGCTCGTCGCCTACGAGCACCCGGGCTTCTGGACCTGCATGGACACGTTCAAGGACCAGCAGAAGCTCGAGGACCTGTTCGCGTCGGGGCACGCCCCCTGGGAGCTGTGGCGCGAGAAGGGCCCCGACGAGGATCCACCCGAGCTCTAGAGCGCGAAGCGATGTCGGTGTCCGTCATCATCCCCTGCTTCAACGGCGCCCCGTTCCTGCGCGAGTCGATCGAGAGCGCGCTCCAGCAGTCGCAGCCGCCCGAGCAGGTGATCGTGGTCGACGACGGCTCGACCGACGACTCGGTCGAGATCGCGCGCGCGATTTCCGGCGTCACCGTGATCCAGCAGGAGAACGGCGGCGCGAGCGCGGCGCGCAACCGCGCCATGGGCGTGGCGAGCGGCGAGTTCGTCGTCTTCCACGACGCCGACGACCGGCTGCTGCCCGACGCGCTCGCGATCGGGGCGCGCGAGCTCACGACCCGGCGCGAGTGCGGCTTCGTGCACGGCTTCAGCCGGCAGATCTTCGCCGACCGCCCGCCGATCGAGCCGTTGCCGCGCCAGCTCCACGACGCGAGCTACCAGCGCACGCTCGAGGGCGACACCTTCGTGCCGCCCGGCTGCGCGATGTTCCGGCGCGCGGCGGTCGAGGCCGTGGGCGGCTTCCGCGGCTGGCTGTGGCCGACCGACGACTACGACCTGTACCTGCGCGTGAGCCGCGAGGCGCCGATCCACTGCCACAACCAGACGGTGGTCGAGTACCGCATGCACCAGACCAACGCGACCAGCTCGAGCCCGGCGCGCATGCTGCGCGCGGTGCTGCGCGTGCTCGACGACCAGCGCTCGTTCGTGCGCGGCCGGCCCACGCTCGAGCGCGCGCTCGAGAGCGGCCGCCGGCACTGGGGCCATGTGTTCGGCCCGGGCATCGCCTTCGAGGCGGTCGAGCAGCTGCGCCGCGGCCAGCTCGGGGCGTCGTTGAAGAGCTTCGCGCTGCTCGCCGCCTGGCACCCGCGCGGCGTGCTCGACGTCGCGCGCCACTACGCGGGGCGCGCGACCGGGGGCGTCGCCGCCGCACGACGCTAGGGGGGAGTGCAGGCCTCGGGCGGGATCTCGCCCAACGCGGCGAGCCGGCGCGCGATCGCCTGCGCCATGAAGCGGTTGCCCTGCGCGGAGTAGTGGCCGCCGGGGCCGTTCTCGACGGTGTCGGGCTGGAACAGCGCGCGGCGCTCAGGGTCGGGCTCGCGCGAGAGCTCCTCGCGCAGGTCGACGAAGGGCACGCCGTCGGCAGCCACGCGCGCGAGCACCGGCTCCGCGAACTCCGGCAGCGGCGCGATCTCGGCGGGCGCGGCGGTGCGCAGGTGCGGCAGGTGCGCGAGCACGAGCCGCGCTCCGCGCTCGCGCGCGGCCGCGTCGAGCGCGCGCAGGATCGCCTCGTCGAGCCGCGCGGCCTCGGCGTCGTCCAGGTAGCTCGCGGGCGCGCTCGGGCGCGGCGCGGAGCGGGCGAGCAGCGCGCGCGGCAGCGCCACCAGCCGCAGCTGCTCGAGCAGCGTCAGGTTCTGGGTCAGGGCCGGCCACAGGAACGGCGCCCGCGGCACGGGCACGTTGCGCGCGTGGAGCTCGCCGTCGCGCAGCTCGAGCACGGGCTTGCCGTAGCCCGCCATGCTGTCGGTGCGCACGCGCTCGAGGTCGTCGTCGATGAACGCGAGCACGACCACGTCGTGCGCGAGGTCCGCGGTGTCGCGCCGGTACCACAGGTAGCTCTGGTCGATGCCGTAGCCGGACTGGCCCATGTTCGCGACCTCGAGCCCGGGACAGATCCGCTCGAGCCAGGCCGGCCAGGAGTCGCCGTCGCCGACGTCGTAGCCGAGCGTGAACGAGTCGCCGAGCGCGATCACGCGCCGCTTGCCGGCCGGCACCGCGTCCGCCAGCTCCGCGCCGTTGCGGAAGCCGCGCGCGTTGGTCGTCACGTGCAGCCCCGGGCCGAACACGTCCGCCGACACGCGGCTCGGCGCGTTCACCCAGCCGAGCT
>Ga0187893_10005701_pt1 | contig 22052 bp, 24 predicted proteins | sample MA1701074metaG_FD_139574 | JGI IMG/M metagenome (GOLD analysis project Ga0187893, IMG submission 139574) | White microbial mat communities from a basaltic lava cave in the Kipuka Kanohina Cave System on the Island of Hawaii, USA - MA170107-4 metaG ...
CTGAACGCCGCTCGCGGCGTCCTCGTCCTCACCAGGGGGCCTGCCCTGACTGCGTCGGTGTCCTTGCGAGCGACGCCCGGCCCTCGCCGAAATACTCAACGAACCAACCGGACAGGACACTAGCGCGCGCCGATGTCATTCAGCGCCGAGCCGTCCGTACTGCGCGACGCGGCGTCGGAGCTCGGCGAGGCCCTGGCCGGGCTCCGACGAGCGGTCGCCCAGGTCGGCGAGGGTGCGGCCCTACTCGGGGCGAGCGAGGCGTTCGGCGCGGAGGCCGACGGGGCCGACCGGCGCTTCTGCCGGCGTTGGTGCGACGAACTGGCCATCCAGGGCATCCTGGTCGAACAGCTCGGTCAGGGCCTCGCGGGCGCCGCCGACGCCTACGAACGTGTCGACGCCGAGATCGCCAGGGTGCTGCGCCAGCACCCTGGGGGGTGAGCCGGGGCCCGATGTCGAGCGCCTCGGAGCACCTCGATGACGGCGAGTTGCGCGGCCCACCCGGTGACCCCGAAAGGCTCCTACGCGCCGCCGGCGCGCTCCGGGCGGCGGCGGCGAGCCTTGATCGGGCCGACGAGGCCATGGCGCGCGGCGACGCGCTTCTCGCGGGGCTCGGCTGGCGAGGGAGCGCGTTCGGGGCCTTTCGGGCCTTTCGGGCCGGGGCCGGGACCGGGACCGGGACCGGGGCATCGGCGCCGCGGCTCGACGAACGCCGCCACCGCCTGGCCGACGCCGGCGACGCAGTGTCGACGCTGGCCGGTCGGCTCGACGACCTCGGCCAACGCGCGCTGGGGCTGCGCCGCCGCGCGCACGACCTCGGGCTCTTCGAGCCGGTCGGAGCGGAGCCGGTGGACCCGGCGGCCAGCGGGCCCGCGCGCGCCGAACTGGTGCGATCGCTGCGCCGGGAGCACATGGCCCTGCTCGAAGACCATGGCGGTGCCCTGCGGGCGGCGACGGAGGCCTTGGCGAACCTGGAGCCGCCGCCGGCACGGCCGACGGACGAGCCGGCACCGGCGCGGAGCGTGAGCCCAGCGCCGCGGCCACCCGCGAGCGCACCGGCGCGATTGACGGCGCCGGGCGCCGAGACGGTGTCGTCGCCGCCCCTGTACGCCGCGCTCGGCCCCGGTGGCCCATCGGTCGATGTCGTGGTCGGGCGCGCCGAGATGGCGGGCGAGCCCGGGTGGCTCACCGGCATCGTCCCCCGGCTCGAGGTCGGCGTCGACCCGGGCCACCGCCTCGACCTGCTGGCCGCGACGCTCTCCGGGACGGGAGCCGAGCCGGCGGACGGGGCGTCCGGCACCGGTCGGGCCGACCAACCGCGGCCAATGTGACTCGCCCGCTCTGGGCGACCATCGACGAGCACGCCCCCCGCGAGTTCGTCGGCGCGCTGCTGGCGGTCATGCCCGACGCGGTGACGCGGCGGTGGGCGGGCTCGTCGGCCTACTTCCCGTGTGACGACCCCGCCGCCCTGAGCCCGGAGCAGCGGCTCTTTCATGCCCGGCCGGGCAGCCGGCCGGACCTGCCCTACGAGCTCGCGTTGGCCCTGCCCGCCGGCGCGGCCGTGGTGGTCGGCACCTGGCAGGGCGCGGCGCTCCCCGGCGGCCGGCCCAGCGGTGGCCGGCGGGTGTGGGTGATGAACGGGGCCCGGAGCGCTTCGGGGCGCGAGAAGTCGAAGCCGCCGGGGCCGTCCGATGCCGCCATGCCCCGGTGACAGCTCCGTCGCAACGGCCGGCGGGTGGGCCGGAGGCGGGCGCGTTGCTGGACCGGGCCCTGGCGGGTGCGGCCACCCTCCATGACGGCGCACGCGACGGTGACGATGCGGGCGCAGCCTGCGCCGCTCTGAGCGGTGACATGCATGCCGCGCTGGTCGCCATCCTGGCCCAGGCTCGCACCGGGGTGCTCGGCCGCTCCGTCGCGCAGAACGAGGCGCGGGCATGGATCGAGCTCGGCGTCGGTCGATGGCCGTTCGAGTCTGCGGTGGCGCGAGCCGTGTTGGCCGCCCTGACCGCGGTGCTGGCTGCGCCCGAGCCGGTGCCCGGCCCGGGTCACGAACCGGCTGACGACCGGCCCGCGCGCGGCGCCCTCGAGCGCGGCATCGAGGCGACCATGAGCGACCCGGCGGGGCGCAGCGGGCTGCTGGTGATCCTGGCCGAGGCGAAGGTCGTGCTCCCGGTGGTGGATGTCGACTTCGAACAGCACCCGGGTGCGGCTCGCTACCGGTTCCCGACGACGCAGATCGGCAACGACAGGGTTCTCTTCGGGTTCACGTCGCGGTCCCGCTTCGAAGCCGTGGCCGCCGCCGCCGGCGGCCACGGCCCGGGCTGCGGGCCTGCCAGCCGAGTCGAGCTGCCCGGCCGCGTTCTGGCTGGCTTCTGGCCGAGTGACCACTGGCTGGTGCTCAATCCTGGCTCTCGCCTCAGCATCGTCTTCAGCCCCGCCGAGGTCCTCGCCCTCTGACCGCTATTCGACTGCCCCCCACCTAAAGGGTCAGGTGAGGTCGGGCCAGGTCGGACCGGACCGGCGGCGGGCAGAGCCGCGCGGCCGACGGTGATCGCCGCGCGCCCAGGCCCGGCGCCACGACGTGGTCGCCGGCCCGCCGAGCACGGGGGTAGTCCCGTGGTGCGCCCGCAGCCGAGCCGAGTACCAGTCGGTTGCCGCCTCGTCGGCCAACGCGGCAACCGCCCGCTCCAGGCGCGCCCCGAAGCGTCGGGAGTCCTCGTCGCCTCCGGGGACCAGCGGCGCACCGAACGTCACGGTGGTCGCGGCCCGTGCCGGGGCCCGTTTGCCCTTGGCCAGGACGCGGCCCGACCCCCCGATGTGGACCGGCACCACCGGCACCCCGCAGCGCAACGAAAGGTACGCCGCGCCGCCTCGGAACGGCTGGCCCCAGCCATCTGGTGAGCGGCCGCCCTCGGGGAAGATGAGCATGCTCCAGCCCTCGTCGATCAGCGCCGCCGCGTGGTGCGCCGAGCGGCGGCTCACCTTGGTGCGCTCGATGGGCACCGCGTTGAGGGTGAGCGAAGCGACGGCACCGGTCATCCGGGTCCGGAAGAAGTAGTCCGCGGCCGCGCCCACGAAGGTGTGGTGGCGCCACGGTTCGGGGAGCGAGGTCAGCACCAGGGGCGTGTCGATGTGGCTGTTGTGGTTGGCGGCGAAGATCACCGGCTGCTTCCGAGCGGCGAGGTCGGCCAGGCGGTCGAGCCCAACGCGGTCGGGGTTGGCCAGCACGCGCATCGCCGGTCGCATGACCGACTCGAGCAGTACCACGCGTGACCAACGGGCCGGGAACCGCCGGGCCCAGGCACTGTGGTAGTCCACACCCGTTCGCTTCGGGGCCGCCACGGGCTCGACCCCGCCGGGGGTGGAGGGCGCCGAATACGGGAACCCGAGCCGCGCGGCGAGCCTCATGTGACGTCGGCCAGCAGGATCGGTGGGTTGTGCAAGTGGGTGATGGAGCCATCGGCCCCGACCACGTCGGAGGCCATCTCCAGCGCGTCGTTCATGGTCGACGCCGGTTTGAACCCGAGGCGGCGCACGGCCCGGGCGTTGCCGCCGACGACGATCACCCCGCCGAGGTGCTCGAGGGCGTGGGCACCCCAGTACCACATGTAGAACGGGTGGACGCCGTGGTAGGCGTAGGACGTCCGGTACAGGTGGCGGTACCACTCGTCCTCGGCGAAGGAGGTCTCGTAGCGCTTTTCGATCTCGACCGGGTCGGTGGTGTCGGCCAGCACCTGCTCGAAGAAGTCGATGTAGCTCGGGTGGTGGACGGGGTGGAACTCCCACGGCGTGGGATGGCTCATGATCAACACGCCGCCCTCCCGTACCAGCGGCCGCCCCCGGTACAGGTTGAAGAAGTAGCCGAGCCCGAGGCACATCACCAGGATCGGGTTCATGATCGAGTTCACGTTGTAGGGGCAGATGTAGGGCAGGCCCATGGTCAAGATGTCGGTCTGTCCCTCGACGGCCACGAGCTGCTGGCGGTAGACGTTCTCGGTCGTCACCCGGTGCACGGCTTGGACCTCGCCCGCCTGCACGGAGCTCATGGCATGGGGGGAGCGGATCGACTGGAAGATCTGGCGGGCCAGGCGCGGCGGCGTGCGCTCGAGCGCCTTGGATGTGGCCACGAACGTGGCCCGGTCGCGTGCCCCCCATTCCCACTCCCGCTTCATGAGGAAGTCGAAGGGCTTGGGGAACGTGTCGGTGTTGAGGGTGGTCTCGATCTGGAAGATCCTGACGCCCGAGTCCCGCAGCACCTTGCCCATGCGCCAGTTGCTGCTGTGGAGCTCGGAGTGGTGCTGGTCCATGAACGAGCGACTGTGGCGCATGGTGCGCACGTTGTGGTGGTGGCGCAGGCTGCGGTAGCTGGCCAGGCCGGTGGCGGTCGATTTCCAGCCGCCGTCCATGGCCACCAGGTTGATGTTGACGTAGACCAGCAGATCGGACTCGGCCGCCCGCCGGTTGATCTCCACCTCCTCGCCCTGCTCCGTCGTGCCCAGCAGGGCCATCCCCTCGGGATCTTCGGCGTCGTGGTTGTAGAGCCGGCCGCTGGGCGCGAAGGCGTCGTAGACCCGGTCCCCGACCGCGTGGCGCAGCTCGGCCTCGGTCATCCGGCGGTGCAGGGCCAACGCGGCGATGAGGTGCACGTCGTCGACGCCGGCGTCGGCGGCGAGGTCGAGCACGGCCTCGATCACCCGCTGGCGCACGTCGGGCGCCCGCATCTGCGGCAGCGGCAGGCTGATGTCGTCGAAGGCGATCGTGAGCTTCATGCCCGGTCGCAGCAAGGCCGGGAGCGGGTCGGAGTCGCCGAGGGGGTTGAGCAGGGCGTGGCGGACCGCTCCGTCGGGGTCGCGCAAGGCCGCCACCGGCTCGGGCGGGTAGATCACCCGGGTGCGACCGGGAGGCAGCCGGGTGAGCCGGAAGCCCTCGCCGTGGTGGAACAGGATCGGCGGGGTCGACCGGTCGACCTCGAGCACGAATCCAGGACGGGGCATCAGCCCTCGCTCCGACGCGTACGGGCATGCTCGGCCCTAGGAGGCTGGTGTTGAACACGTGCGCAGATCGGGGCGAAACTCATGGGAGCCGTCTTTCCTTCTCGGCGCGCAGGTCGAACGCGATCTTCACCGCGCCGCGCCCTCCGGCGTGGGCGGCGTGAGCGATGGCGTCGCGATAGCGCGACAGCGGGTAGGTCGCCGAAACCAGCCGACCCAGGCGCGCCTCGCGCACCAGGTCGAACGCGTCGTCGAAGTCGCGGTCGTCGTAGGCGTAGCAGCCCCGCAGGGTGACCTCACGGTGCCACAGCGAGGTGAGGTCGAGGGTGCGACGCGCCGGCATGCCCACCACCTCGACGGTGCCCCCCGGGGCCACCACTTCCAGGGCCTGGGCCAGGGAGGCGTCGGAGCCGACGCAGTCGATGACGGTCTCGATCCCGCCGGTGAGCTGGGCGCCGGCCCGCAACGACCCGGTGAGCGAGCGCACCGTTCGCGCCAGCTCGTCGGGGCTGACGACGTGGTCGGCACCGAGCTGTCCGGCGAGGCGGCGCTGGTGAGGGTGCTTGGCCGTCACCACTACGAGCTCGTGGCGGCCCAGGCGGGCCAGCGCGGCCACGGTGAGCAGACCGAGGGTGCCCGCGCCGATGACCGCCACCCGCTCGGCCGGGCCGGGGCCGTCGGTCGGACCGGTGGCCCGCCGCGCCGCGTGCACCGCGCAGGCCGCCGGTTCGACGAGCACGGCCTCGTCGTCGCTCATGGCGTCGGGCACCGCTCGGAGCTGGGCCGGGTGCGCGACCATCGCCGTCGACCAGCCGCCGCCGGTGGCGCAGCAGAACCCGCTCTGCAGGCCCGGCTCGAGCCCGCCGAACGCCACCCGCTCACACCGGTTCTCCCGCCCGGCCCCGCACTGGCCGCAGGGCGGGACGATGCCGCGTACCGCGCACGTGAGGATGGGCACCACCACGACCCGGCGGCCGTCGTCGAGGTCGCCCACCACCTCGTGGCCGGGCGTGAACGGGAAACTCACGATGGGCTCGAAGTAGCGCGACGAGGTGGCGTCGAGGGTGGCCAGGTCGCTGCCGCAGATGCCGGCCAGGCGGGGTCGGACCCGGGCCCATTCGGTGCCGGGGAGATCGGGTGGGTCGATGTCGCGCAGGGCCAGGGGCCCATGGGCCGCCCCGCGCCCCGGGGCCAGGCGCCCGGCCACCGCGGCGGCGGCGTAGCGGGCCACGTTCCGTTCGAAGACCAGCGCCTTCACGTGCCGTCACCGCCGAAGTGACCACCGTCGTGTCGCGGCGGGTGCGCACGGGCGGAGTTGCTCGACAGGGAACGGCCGGCGGAGCCGTGCTGGAGGGGGCCGATGGGGAGGAGGCGGCGAGGGGAGCCCGCCGCCTTGGCGAACTGCTCGACCAGCCAACCTCGCTTGCGAGCGATGGCGGCCAGGCGGGTCTCGGGGTTCACGGCCACGGGGAACCCGACCGCCTCCAGCATGGGCAGGTCCGACGCCGAATCGGCATAGGCCACCGATTCCTCCAGCGACAAGCCCTCGGCCGAGGCGTAGTCGGCCATCAGCTGGGCCCGTGCCTCACCCGTGGGCGGCACCTCGGTGAGCTCGCCGGTGTAGGTGCCGGCCGCGGTGGTGCTCATGGCCGCGCACAAGATGTCGTCGAAGAGCGGTCGCAGCGGGGCCACCACGAAGTCGAGCGCGCCGGTGATGAGCACGGTGCGATGGCCCCGGGCGCGGTGCTCGCGCACGCGCCGGATCGCCGCCGGGAACGACTTGGTCAGGATGAGGTCGCTGAACAGCTCGGCCGAGTCCTCGGCCATCTGCGCGACGGGGGCATCCTCGAAGCGGCGGTAGAAGTGGCGCAGGAAGTCTCCCCGGTCGCGCCGGTCCAGCGCCAGCAGCGACGGTGCCTCCATCACCGTTCGGGCCACGAACCGGACCCGGTCTTCGGTCCGAAGGCGCCGGGTGGCCAGCCAGGCATAGGAGGCCACCACGTTCGAGGCGATGAGGGTGTTCTCGAGATCGAAGGCGGCGAGGTGTCGCGCCGGAGCCAGCACCTGGGCGCGCAGTCGTTCGTGGCGGTTGGCGCTGGTGCGCCCTCCGACGCCGGAGGTGCGGACGCGGGCGTGCTCGACGACCGACGGCAGGTGTACCGCGCCGACGTAATGGGCCCAGTCGATCACCCGGGGGTCGAAGCAGAACCCGTCGCGGTCCTCGTCGCTGGCGTCGTCGCAGAGGGCCAGCAGCCGATCGACCCGGTAGACGGCCTCGCACTCGGCATAGGCACCGTAGAGCTCGACGTAGCTCAGAGCCCGGCCGGCCTCGTCGATCTTCTCCTCGATGCGGGCGTTGAGCTGGGCTTGGCGACCCCGCAGCGGTAGCGACGACAGCAGCCGCTCGGCCCGCTCCAGGTTCCGCTTGGCCCGGGTGAGCTGGCCTTGCACCCGGCCCCGGCCGGGGAAGGACCACTCGGGCACGACGATGGGCTGGCCCTCGCGGTCGTAGATCGGGTGCTCGGTGAACCAGGCCTGAGCCAGGTCGACGAGGCGGCGGTAGTGCAGCGGGTTGACCGATCCCGACGCCACCTGCACCACCTCGGGCCCCGCCGGGCTCGGGCCCTTGGCCGCGACCGCGGCAATGGCGCCCACCACCAGGTCGACGGGGATGACGTCGATGATCCCTTCGGGAACCCCGGGGAACTCGCTGAGCAGGCCCCGGGCGTAGGAGATGATCACCGGTTCGGCCATCCGAAAGCCGCGGATCCACCCGGGGTACGGGTCGGCCAGGGCGGACTCGATGATCGACGGGCGCACGAGGCTCACCGGCACCGAACCGCGCGACTCGATCAGGGCACGCTCGCCCAGGGCCTTGGTGTAGGCGTAGGCGTCGGGCCAGCCGAGCGAGCCCGCTCGGGCCCGGCCGGCCTCCACCATCTCGTCGTCGACCCAGCGGTTGCGGCGCTGCTCGGTCTTGTCGGCCAGCAGGGGCGTGCCGGCGGCGCCGAGCTCGCGGCGCGCTTCGGTGCGGAAGCGGCTCAGCATGGCCGGGGCCCGGCTGGCGGCCTCCGCGTCGGCCCGCGCCCGCCGGGCCGCGTCCACCTCGGCCCGCCAGTCGATGTCGAGGAAGAACAGGCTGTCGGCCAGGAGCTGTTCGGGGGCCGAGCCCCGGCGATTGCCGGCCACGTAGCAGGTCGACACGGCCACCAGGTGCGGGGCCACGCCGAGATCGGCCAGGGTGCGCACGATGCGGGTGGGGCCGAGGAGGTTCACCTCGACCGCGCTGTCCAGAGGTGAGTCGAAGGCGACGGTGGCCGCGGAGTGGATGACGATGTCACAGGAGGCGAGGGCGGCCCGGCCGGCCTCGTCCAGCCCGAGGCCGTCGCGACCGACGTCTCCCGCGATCACCGTGACCCGCTCGGCGATGGCCTCGACGAACCCTTCCCGGCCCAGGTCGGCTCGCAGGCGGTCGAAGGCGTCGTTGTGAAAGATCTCGCGCCGAGCGCGCTGTTGGACCGTGGACCGGCGGCCGGCCCGGATGAGCAGCACCAGTTCGCAGCTCGGCACCACCCGCAACAATCGCTCGACCACCGCGGTCCCGAGGAAGCCGGTGGAGCCGGTGACGGCGATGCGGCGGCCGGCCAGGGCGTCGGCGATCACCACACTGTTCTACCATTTGGTAGATGGCCGATCGGACGCCGACGCGTGAACGGGTTCTCGACGCCGCGCTGGCCTCGTTCGGCGGGCGGGGCTACGACGCCACGTCACTCGACGCCCTGGCCGGCGAGCTCGGCGTGCGCAAGCAGACGATCCTGTATTACTTCCCGTCGAAGGAGGCGCTGCTGGCCGGTGTCATAGACGCCAGCGCGGCGGAGCTGACCCGAGCGCTGGAGCGAACGCTGGCCCACGCCGGCGGTGGATGGGCCAGGGTCGAGGCGGTTGTCCGCAAGGTGTTCCGCCTGGCCGCTCGCCGACCGGCGCTGCTCGGCCTGCTGCGCGAGGTCGCGCGGCTGGGCCCGCCGGCCTCGACCCGGCTCATCGCCGCCCTGGACCCGCTGGTGAAGCGGGCCCAGACGTTCCTGGAGCTCGAGATGGCCGACGGGCGCCTGCGCAGCCACGACCCCGCCACCGTGTTGCTGATGGCGTACTCGATGGTCATCGGCGTGGCCACCGAGGAGGAGGTGCAGCGGGCGCTCGGGATGCAGCCCTCGCTGCGCTCCCTGGTGCGCCGTCGCCGTGACCTGCTGGCCGTGCTTCGGTCCGGCCTCGTCCCCTGACTCCGGCGGGAACCGGACCGGGTGACCGGACCGGGTGACCGGACCGGGTGACCCGACCGGGTGACCGGACGGGGTGAGAGGCGGTTCACGATCTCGTCGCCGAACTGTCATGTGAACCAGGGCCGTGCTTAGGATGCGCGCATGACACTCAAGAGCGGTACGCATGCCATCGGCCCGGACAACGGGATGCTGGGGATCTACACCTACGTCGGGGGCATGGGCGCCAAGATGGGCCACGACCTCATCCTGGAGGCGACCCGGTGGAGCGGATCGGTGAACCTCGACGCCCACAACCCGTCGGCCTCCAACGTGACGGTCACGGTCGACGCGCGGTCCTTCGAGATCGTGCAGGCGACCGGTGGCATCAAGCCGTTGTCCGACAAGGACAAGGAAGACATCGCCAAGAACACCGAAAAGACCCTCCAGACCGGCAAGTTCCCCGAGATCACGTTCCAGTCGACGTCGGTGACGGGCAGCGCCCCGTCCGTGTCCGTGCCCGGCGACCTGACCATTGCCGGTACCACCAAGCCGGTGACCCTCGAGGTCGACGTCGAGGACGGTGGCGGCGAGGCCGTGCTGACGGCCAGGACCGCGATCATCCAGACCGAGTTCGGCGTCAAGCCCTACTCGAAGTTGGGTGCGCTCAAGGTGAAGGACCAGATCGACATCGAGATCAAGCTCGGCCTTCCCTCCTCCTGACCGGGCGCACTCAGCCGCCGCGGTCGGTCCGGAAACGGGACCGGCGGCGGTGGCGGGCCAGGGCCAGGGCCACCAGCTCGTCCAGCAACTCGGGGTAGGACAGGCCCGACGCCTGCCACAGCGCGGGGTACATCGAGATCGGGGTGAAGCCGGGGATGGTGTTCACCTCGTTCACCAGGAACCCCCGGCCGGGATCCTCGTAGAAGAAGTCGACCCGGGCCATGCCGTCGACGCGTAGCGCCAGCACGGTGGCCATGGCCAGGCGCTGCACCTCCGCCGCCACCGCCTCCGGGAGCCGCGCGGGAACGCGCAGGCCGGCGGTTCCGGCGGTGTACTTGTCGTCGAAGTCGTAGAACTCGCGGCTGGGGACGACCTCGCCCGGCACCGAGGCACGCGCCCGGGCGTTGCCGAGCACCGCGACCTCGATCTCGCGCCCCACGATCGCCTCCTCGACCACGACGTACTCGTCGTAGCGCAAAGCCTCGGCCAGCGCGCGGCCCAGCGCGGAGGCGTCGGCGGCCTTGGAGATCCCGATCGAGGACCCGAGGTTGGCGGGCTTGACGAAGACGGGCCAGCCCAGTTCCTCGCCCACCGCCTTCGTGAACGCGTCGTCGAGCTCGGTGTCGCGCGCCGCCAGCCACCGGGCCAGGGGCAGGCCATGGTGGGCGAGCTGAGCCTTGGTTGCGGCCTTGTCCATGCACAGGGCCGAGGCGAGGACGCCGGCACCGACGTAGGGCACGCCGGCGAGCTCCAGCAACCCCTGCACCGTGCCGTCCTCACCCATCGGCCCGTGCAGGAGGGGCACGGCCACCACCGGTGCGCCGACGCCACGGGGCGCGAGCGCGTGAAGGATGTCGAGCGCGACCCGGTCCCCCTCGTCGGGCGAGGGCAGGGCTGCGGCACCCCGTCGAAGAGCCGCAACGGCGTCGTCGGCCGCGACCCATGCACCGTCACGGGTGATCCCGATGGGGACGAGGTCGTAACGGTCGGGGTCGGCGGCCCGCAGAACGTGCAGCGCCGACACGCACGACACCTCGTGCTCGGCCGAGCGCCCGCCGAACAGCACCACGAGCCGGATGCGCTCGGGCGACGGCACCACCGCAGCGTAGTAGCCGGGCTGGCAAGCTGACCGAGCATGCGCCTGCGTACCGACGAGATCGCCCGGGTCGTGGCCGGCGCGCACCGCGGCCCGGTGGTGGACGTCGACGGGGCGACCATCGACTCGCGCGCGTTGACCGGCGGCGAGCTCTTCGTCCCGGTCGTGGCCGAGCGGGACGGCCATGACTTCATCGAGGACGCCCTCGGCGCCGGCGCCGGCGCGTACCTGACGGCGCGGGCGCCGGGCGCGGGCACCTCGATCACCGTGGGGGACACGCAGGCCGCGCTGGCGGTGCTCGGCGCGCATGCCCGAGACCGGCTGGCGGACGGGTTGGCGGACAGGGTGATCGGGATCACCGGGTCGGTCGGCAAGACGTCGGTGAAGGATCTCGTCGTGGCGGCGCTCGGCGCGGGGCGGCGCGTCGCGGCCAGCGAACGCTCGTTCAACAACGAGCTGGGGGTCCCGCTCACGCTGCTCAACGCGGCGAATGACACCGAGGCGCTGGCGATCGAGCTGGGGGCCAGAGGGCGCGGCCAAATCGCCCGGTTGTGCGCCCTGTGCCGGCCCACCGTCGGGGTCGTGACGGTGGTGGCCCTGGTCCATGCCGAGACGTTCGGCACGATCGGCGAGGTGGCCGCGGCCAAGGGCGAGCTGGTGGAGTCGCTCCCGCGCACCGGCACTGCCGTGCTCAATGCCGACGACGCCCGGGTGGCGGCCATGGCAGGACGCACCGACGCCCGCGTGCTCACCTACGGGCGGGGCCTCGGCGCCGACATCGGGGCTGATCACGTCGTGCTCGACGCCGAGCTGCGGCCTTGCTTCGGGTTGGTGACACCGTGGGGCCGGGCCGAGGTCCACCTGCCGGTCCATGGCGAGCACATGGTGACCAATGCCCTCGCCGCCGCCGCCGCCGCCCTGGCCTGCGGCGTAGCCGTGGACGCGGCGGCCCACGGCTTGGGGACGGCGTCGCTGTCGCCGTGGCGGATGGACCTACGCCGGGCCCCGTCGGGCGCGCTGGTGTTGAACGACGCCTACAACGCCAACCCGACGTCGATGGCGGCCGCGCTGCGGGCTCTGGCCCGGCTCGGCGCCGGCTCAGGCCGGCGGGTGGCGGTGCTGGGTGCCATGGCCGAGCTGGGGGAGTCGAGCGCCGAGGCGCACCGGAGCGTCGCCGCGCTGGCCGAGTCGCTGGGTACCGAGGTGGTCGCGGTCGACACCGCGGCCTACGGCGTCGAGCCGGTCGCGGGCCTGGACGGGGCTCGGTCCGTCCTCGCCGCGCTCGGTCTCGGCCCCGGCGACGCGGTGCTGGTGAAGGCCAGCCGGGTCGTCGGGCTCGAGCGCCTGGTCGAGTCCTTGCTGGCGACCGGCCCAACCTGACCTGGTGGCCGCCGCCGGGACCCATTCGTACCGTGTGCACCCAGCGGTACCGTGTGCACCCAGCGGTACCGTGTGCGTTGGGTGTCAAGGATTCACGGCTAGCGCACACCGTACGCACCGGCGCACACGGTGCGTGCGGGTCATCTCGGCGGCGGGTTCACGGCTAGCGCACACGGTACGCACCGGCGCACACGGTGCGTCGGTAGTCAGGCCAGGAGGTCGGCGAGGTTGCGATGCTCCACGCCCAGGGCGTCGGCTACGACCGGGTGCGTCACCGCGCCGGTGATGGTGTTGACGCCCAGCGCGATGGCCTGGTCGAGCCGGCATGCCCGGGCCAGCCCGGCCCGAGCGAGGTCGAGCAGGTAGGGCAGCGTGGCGTTGGTCAGGGCGTACGTCGAGGTGTGGGGGACGGCGCCAGGGATGTTGCCCACCGCGTAGTGCAGTACGCCGTGCAGCTCGTAGACCGGGTCGGTGTGGGTGGTCTCGCGGATCGTCTCGACACAGCCTCCCTGGTCGATGGCGACGTCGACGATGACCGCCCCTCGTTTCATCGCCTGCACCATGTCCTCGCTGACCACCACCGGGGCGCGGCCACCGGCCACCAGCACGGCGCCGATGAGCAGGTCGGCGTCGGCCACCGCCCGCTCCACGGCGCCGCGGTTCGACGCCAGCGTCATGATGCGGCCCTTGTGGATCTGATCGACCCACCGCAGGCTGTCGAGGTCCTTGTCCAGCAGCCACACCTCGGCCTCCATCCCCGCCGCGATCCAGGCCGCGTTCCAGCCCACGTTGCCCGCTCCCAGCACCACCACCCGCCCGGGCCGGACCCCCGGCGCGCCGCCGAGCAGCACGCCGCGACCACCATTGTCGCGCTCGAGGTAGTGGGCCCCGATCTGGGTGGCGAGGCGGCCCGCCACCTCGCTCATCGGCGCCAGGAGGGGAAGCGCACCGGTGCTGAGCTGCACCGTCTCGTAGGCGATGGCCGAGACCCGCTGCGCCAGCAGCGCACTGGCCACCGCGGGGTAGGCGGCCAGGTGCAGATAGGTGAACAGGACGAGGCCGTCGCGGAGGAACCGGTACTCCTCGGGCTGGGGCTCTTTCACCTTGCACACCAGCTCGGCCCGTTCCCACAACTCCCCGGCGGAGGTGACGATGGCCGCGCCCGCGCCGGCGTACTCGTCGTCGTGGATCGAGGACTCCGCGCCGGCGCCGGCCTGGACCAGAACCTCGATGCCGTGTTGCGTGAGCTCGCGCACGCCGTCGGGCGTGATGGCGACACGGTGCTCGCTGTTCTTGATCTCGGTAGGGACGCCGACGACGAGTGCCATATCGACGACGAGTCTTCCACCGTTACCCTCGCGCCCGTGGCTCCCCGCGTGGCCCTCGGCCCAACGAGCGCGCCGGCGTGGTTGGCCGATGCGATACGAGCCGGCGGTGGCGAGGTGGTCGAGGCGGCCGAGGCCGAGGCCCTGGTCTGGGCCGCGCCGGCCGACCCCCGCGGCCTCAGCCGTATCCTGCAGGCCCATCCGGGCATCTGCTGGGTGCAGCTTCCGTGGGCCGGCGTGGAGCCCTATCTCGGGGTTCTCGACGACGCGCGGGTGTGGACGAGTGGGAAGGGGGTGTACTCCGAGCCGGTGGCAGAGCATGCCCTGACGCTGCTGCTCGCCGGCCTGCGCGGCGTCGGCCGCTACGCCCGGGCCGGGCAGTGGAGCGGTCCGACGGGAACGAACCTTCTCGGCGCGCCGGTGACCATCGTCGGGGGCGGTGGGATCACGGCGTCGTTGTTGCGGCTGCTCGGGCCGTTCGGCGCCGACGTCACGGTCGTGCGGCGCCGGGCCGCTCCCATGGCCGGTGCGCACGCGGTGGTAACGCCGGACCAGCTCGACGCGGCCCTCGATGGAGCCGTGGGGGTAGTGCTAGCGGTCGCCCTCACGCCCGCCACCCGCGGCATGATCGGAGCCGGGCGGCTGGCCCGGATGGCCGGGGAGGGGTGGCTCGTCAACGTGGCCCGGGGCGAGCACGTCATCACGTCAGATCTCGTCGACGCCCTGCGGGCCGACGTGATCGCAGGGGCGGCGCTCGACGTGACCGATCCCGAGCCGCTGCCCAGGCACCACGCGCTGTGGTCGTTGCCCAACTGCATCATCACCCCCCACGTGGGCAACACGCCGGCCATGGCCATGCCGCTCTTGTCCGCTCGGGTGGCCGACAACGTCCGCCGTCATGGCGCCGGCGAGGCGCTGGTCGGCGTCGTCGACATCGGTTCCGGCTACTGAGGCGCCGGCACGATCGGTCGCCGCCGAGCCCTGCCGGCTCCTCGGCCTCGCCCGACGAGTCGCTTCGCCCCGGCCGCCGCGGTGACGACCGGGTCGAAGCCATGACTCGTAGCCTCGGGTCAGGCCTGTCCTGCTAGCTCAGTGTGAAGCTCAGAACGGGTCGATGTCGCCGAGAAGTCCCCCGCCGCCGGGGAACAGGCACAGCTTGACCAGGCCGGGGAGGACGATGGGGATCCCCCCGATGGCGCTGCACCGCTCGCGGAAGCCGTCGCGAGACGGCACGTTGTCTCTTGCGGGGTCGGTCTCTTGGGCCAGGGCGCCGCCGGCGGTTCCTGCCAGCATGAGGGCGCCGACGCCTATCGAAGCAATTGCTCGCCGCATCTAGAAGAGCCTTTCGTCGTGGTTGGGAACTCGCTCATCGAAGGAGGCTGCCGGCTGCGGCGTTGGGTGGCACGCAGGCTCCCGGTCGCACCTTACCTGTGTCGCCGCAAACGCGCGGCGCGAGAGGTGAACCACCGAAGAGGATAACGCGGGGCTCGGGCGTCGAGGTGGCTTGTCACCTCGACGGCGTCGCGCGGCTCCCCGGGGCCATGCACGCAGACGTGCCCCGGCGGTACGGTCGCGCCGTGGGTTTGCCGATGAGCCACTACGAGGTCCTGGGCGTACCCACGTCGGCCACCGACGAAGACGTTCGCACCGCCTACCTGGCCCGGGCCCGGCTGTTGCACCCCGACCGTTCGCTCGACGTGAGCGCGCAGGAGATGCATCGGCGCCACCGACAGATGCAGGAGGTCAACGAGGCCTGGCGGGTGCTCGGTCACCCCGGTCGGCGCCATCGCTACGACCTCAGCCGAGGTGGCGGTGACCGGGGCGCCTCACCGGCGAGCACCCGGGCCGTCGACGCTGACCTCGATCGAGCCACGGGGCTGGACGGGCCGGTCGACGGGCCGGCGCGCATGCTGCGCGGGCTCCCCTGGCTGCTGCTGCTGGCGGTGCTCGGAGCCATCTTCGTGTTCACGGCCTACGCCTCGGGGGGACGCGACGTCAGCGGTACCGCCGACGACGACGGGACGTGCGTGGTGGTAACCCCTGGGCCGGTGGCCCAGCCTGAGGCGTGCGGTCGGCAGGGCAGCCGTCTCGTGGTGGCGTCGGTGACCGGGTCACGGCCATGCCCCGGCGGCACCGAGCGCCTTCAGCCGATCGACCGGGCCGGTGCCCTGTGCCTGGAGGTGGCCCCCAGCCCGTAGCCTGCGCGCCCGCGCTCACGCGCCAATGGGCGGCGCTTATCGGAGCGACGGCACCGATACGCGCAGCAGGTTCGGAGGGCCGGGCCGGGTCGGGGTCGGCCGGGGGGCGCCGCGCTAGAGTCGGCGACTCCCGGGGCGCATAGCTCAGTTGGTTAGAGCGCAGCCTTCACACGGCTGAGGTCAGGGGTTCGAGTCCCTTTGCGCCCACCGCGAAAGCCCAGGTCACAGGCCTGGGCTTCGTCCGTTCCGGGGTCCGAGTCGCCCCGCGCCCCGCGGAAAACCCGCGGGATCCAGCGCGACGAGCCGTCACGGGGCGGTACGGAGGCGAACTTGTTGAGACGGTCCAACACTTCGCCCTCGTGCCCCTCGTAGAGGTGCCCGTAGCGGTCGAGCACGACCGAGACGCTGGTGTGCCCGGCCCAGATGGCGATCTGCTTCGGGCTGGCTCCGGCCGCGATCCACAGCGAAACCGCGGTGTGGCGCATGTCGTGGATACGGACGCCTTCGAGGCCGGCGGCACGCACCGCGGGGTACCAGAAGCGGCTGCGGAAGGAGCCGGCGCGCAGCACGCCGCCCTCGGCGCCGCTGAACACCAAGGCCGTGGGATCGCTCGCGACGAAGGTGTCGAGATGGGCCTCGAGTGTGGCGACGATCGCGGTCGGGATGGGCACCGTGCGTCGCCCGGCGCGTGTCTTGGGTGCGCCCCATTCGATGACTCCTCGGACCTCGACGGCGTTCCGCGTCACCCGGACCCGGCCGCGGGGAAGATCGAACGCCGAGCGGTGCAGGCCCGCCAGCTCGCTGATGCGTAGCCCGCTGTACGCGCCGAAGCGCACAAGGGCGCCGAACCGCGGCTTCATGGCCGCGGCGAGCGCATCGACCTCTTCGGGGGACAGGAACCGGATCTCGTCGCGCTCGACTCGGGGGAGCGGGATGCGCCGGCACGGGCTGACGGCTAGGAGATCGGCGTCGACGGCCGCCCGCAGCGCCTTGGCCAATGTCTGGTAGGCCTTCTGGACAGTCGCCGGCGCCAGGCCCTGGCGGGTCAGCTCGACCACCCAGGCGCGGACATCGAGGGGGCTGATCGCCTCCAAGCGGGCCGAGCCGAAATGCGGCAGCACGTGGGTGCGCAGGTAGGTGTCGTCGCGCGCCCTTGACGAGGGCCGGAGGTCGACCGTGGTCGGCTGCCAGGTCGCGATCCAGTCGGCCAGCAACATCCGCCCGGCCCGGGGGTCACGCCAGGTCCCGGCCCGGCGGTCGACGCCGATCTGTTCGAGATGGGCCTGGGCCTGGCGCTTGGTGGCGAAGCGCCGGGCTCGCTCTCGGCCGTCGGCGGCTCGGTAGCGGGCTTCGAAGCGGCCGTTGGCGAGCTTGCGAATGTGAGCCATGGTCAGTCCTTCCTGCGGCGCCGGGGCCGGGACCACGGCGCCACGAGGGCGCCGGTGCCGTCCGGTTTGGCCCCCTGGGCCTCGGTTTCGGGTGGATCGGCGTCGGGTGGATCGGCTTCGGGTGGATCGGCTTCGGGTGGATCGGCTTCGGGTGCGTCGAGAGTGGCGATGACGGCGTCGAGGCGGCTGAGCACGTCCCGGGCCCGGTCGAGGTCACCGAACTCGCGGCGCAGGGCCAGGCGGGCCCGCAGGGCGGCGGGGCCGGCCAGGCGAGGGTGCACGTCGGGCTGGGCCCGGCCCAGGTCCTCCCCGGCCCCGTCCGGTCCCACCCACTGGCGCTGTTCGGGCGAGGGCCAGGTCAGCAGGTACTGCTCCCACTCGGCCAGGCTCCCGGGCGTGCCGATGACCACGTCGAAGAGGTCGTAGGGCTCCAGGCCGTCGGGACCCGCGTCGGGGGTGGCCACCTTGTGCTGGTCCCACACCGAGGGCGGGGTCAAGAAAAAACCCACCGGCAGGTCGAAGGCCCGGGCCAGGCCCACCAGCTCATCGGCGGTGATCTCTCGGATGCGCACCCCGTCCACCGAGCGCTCCAGCGCCGACCAGCTGGCCGCGGATAGGCGGATGCCCAGGTAGGGGGCGCAGGCCTCACCGGCCTGGTCCTGGGTCCACCCCCGCAGTAGACGGGCCTTGGCCACGTTGTGGGTGACGATCTGGTTGGGGGTCCAGGACGGGAAGGTGGGCTTGGCTCGGCGAGGCATGGCCACCAGTCTGGCCCATCGGGCCGTTCAAGTTCAACGGGACAACCGATGTCCCAACGAAGCCATTGCAGTATGAACCACACCGGTGTAATCTGTCTACCCGTCGATAACCCGGCGGGTCGGTTGGATTGAGCGGAGGTTGGCCCCATGGCCGAGCGTAAGGATTTTCTGACCGCCCCCGAAGTGATGCAGCGCCTGCGGCTGGGGCGCACCACCGTCTACCGCGAGGCCCGGCGCTATTTGACCAGCGGTGGGACCGAGGGCCTCCCTTGCCTGCGCTACGGGCGCTCACTGCGCTTCCCAGCCGCTCCCTACGAGGCCATGGCCGGCGCGGCCTTCACCGGCGAGGCGGCTGGCGACCTCGGCGAGCCTGCGGGCGCCGGCCGCCCCGTCGCCGCGACGCCGGCCACGTCCACGCGTGACCCGGGCCGGCGCGACGCCGGCACCTCGGCTCGCACCGCCGCGTCCTCTATCTCTACCAACGGTCAGGCATCCGCCCCCCACGCCTGCACCACCGGCACCGCCCGACGGGCCGACCAGTCCGCCCTCCCCTTCACGGACTGACAGTGCCCGCACCCCTACCTTCCAACGACAACCCCAGGAACTCTGACGCACTTGCACCTGCCGTGCTGTGCCGGATCGTCCGCTCAGCGGACCGACGGGCGGTCGGGCCGTGCTGAGCCTCGGGAAGCTGGCCCCGGGCCAGCAGCAGTACTACGTCGACACCGTCGCCCGAGGCGCGGAGGAGTACTACACCGGCGACAAGGAGGCACCCGGCCAGTGGATCGGCGCCGCCGCTCCCCGGCTCGGGCTCGACGGTGAGGTCGACGCTGAGGCGCTGGCCCACCTCCTAGCGCACGTCGACCCGACCGGTGCGTACCGCCTCACCGCGGCGCGCTCGGTGCCGACGATCGCTGGCTTCGACGTGACGTTCTGTGTATTACTCGGGATCCCGGATGAATCACATCATCCGGGACGCGCGGTTATCCGGGACGGGTCGCTGAGTGCGCTGGTGGGGCGACGGTGGTGGGGTGCCGGTCCCGGATAGTCACGGCTGACGTGTCAGGTTGAGGCTGCCCTTCGAGGGCGGGGACGGTCCCCGTCATCGAAGGAGGCAGTGATGAGGACTTCGCTCCCGCCCGCGCCGTCGGCGGTTGCCGCGCTGTTGGACGACTACCGGACCTGGCTGGCGTTGGAACGGTCGCTCCGCCCGTCCACGATCGGGACCTACGTGTGGAACGCCCGGCTGTTCCTGTCGACGGCCTGCGGGGACGACCCTGACCGGATCGGCGCGTTGACACCGGCCGAGGTCGCTCGGTTCGTGACCGGGTTGGCCGAGACGCGTCGGGCGAGCTCGGTGAACACGATCGTGGTGAGCGTCCGGTCGCTGCTGCGGTGGTGCCATGCGACCGAGCAGATCGCGACACCGTTGGCGAAGGCGACCCCGTGGCTGGCCCGCGGGCGGGTGTCGACTCTGCCCCGCATGGTGACCCCGGGCGCGGCCGGCCTGCTGTTGAGCAGCTTCGACCGTTCCACGCTGGTCGGTGCCCGGGACTACGCGATGGTCACCGTGCTCGCCCGGCTCGGGTTGCGGGTCGGGGAGCTCGTCGCCATCGAAGTCGACGACATCGACTGGCGGCGCGGCGAACTGATGGTGCGTAGCAAGGGCGGGTGGCGTGACCCGCTCCCGATCCCCGTCGATGTCGGCGACGCGCTCCGCCGCGTACTTGTCGGCCCGGGGCCGGGGCGAGGAGTTCCGGGAGGTGTTCATGCGCGTCCGGGTCCCATGGGGACCGCTGACACCGACGGTTGTGCGGGCCGCGATCCGCCGTGGCTGTGCCCGAGTCGGGCTCCCGGACCTGTGCACCCATCGGCTCCGCCATGCCGTGGCCGGCGACCTGTTGGCCAGCGGCGCCGACCTGGTCGAGATCGGCCAACTTCTCCGCCACCACGACCTGGCCACCACCGCCATCTACGCCCGGGTCGATGTCGCCGCGTTGGCGTCGGTCGCCCAGCCCTGGCCCGGGGGCGTGTCGTGACCGCCCTCGAGTCGGCGTTGGCCGACTACCTGGCCGTGCGACGGGCACTCGGCTACAAGCTGGCCAGCGACGGTCACCTGCTCGCCGCCTTCGTCGCCCACCTCGACGCCAACGAGATCGACACGGTGACCGTCGCGGTCGCCGCGGAGTGGGCGGCAGCCACCCGGAGGGGAGGCCCTGGAGCCGACCGGTTGACCGTCGTGCGCGGCTTCGCCCGCTACCTCCAAGCCCTCGACCCCGCCCACGAGGTTCCACCGACCCGGCTGTTGGCAGGCCGCACATCCCGGCCCGTCCCATTTCTGTACTCCGAGGACCACATCGCCACGTTGATGGCAGCAGCCCGGGCGCTGACACCGGACGAATGGGGTGCGACGGTCGAGGTGATCATCGGGCTGCTGTGGACCACCGGGATGCGGATCGGCGAGGTTCTCCGCCTCGATGTCGACGACCTCGAGGCCCGGCACGCACGTGTTGACCGTGCACCTGGCCAAGTTCGGGCGCTCCCGGCTCGTCCCGATCACCCTGAGCACCACCCAAGCCCTCTGTGACTACCGGGCCGGGCTGGCAGCGACCAGCGACTCGGCGATGTTCCTGTGTCCGGCCGGGCACCGTGTCCGCTACCCGAAGTTCAACGTCGCCTTCGGCGGCTTGCTCGACGATGCCGGCATCACCACCGCAGCGGGGAAACGACCGCGAGCCCACGATGCCCGTCACAGCTTCGCGGTGCGGACCTTGACCGGCTGGTATCGACAGGGCCTCGACGTGCACGCCCTTCTGCCCCGCCTGTCGACCTACCTCGGCCACGTCGAACCCTCCTCCACCTACTGGTATCTGACCGCCACCCCCGAGCTGATGGCCCTGGCCGCCGACCGGCTCGAAGCCCACACCCACGGGGAGGCTCGATGACCACGCTCGCTCCGCTGCTCGAGTCGTTCTTCACTGACCGGCTCAACCGGCAACTGCACGCCAGCCCGCACACGGTGCGCTCCTACCGGGACACGTTCCGGCTGCTGGTCACCTTCGCCGAGGGTCGGATCGGCAAGCGCCCATCCGACCTCGACCTCGGAGATCTTGACGCCGAGATGATCTCGGCGTTCCTGCACCACCTCGAAGTCGACCGGGCCAACACGATCCGGACCCGCAACGCCCGCATGGCCGCCATCCGGTCCCTGTTCCGCTACGCCTCCTACCGCGAACCGGCCCATGCGGCGGTGATCCAACGGGTCCTGGCCATCCCCGACAAACGCACCCGGCATCCGGTCGTGTCGTTCCTGTCGCCCGTCGAGGTCGACAGCCTGCTCGCCGCACCCGACCGGTCCACCTGGATCGGCCGCCGAGATCACGCCCTGCTGGTCCTCGCCGTCCAGACCGGGCTCCGAGTGTCCGAGCTGTGCGGGCTGCGCTGCCGGGACCTGATCCTCGACACCGGACCGCACGTGCGCTGCTACGGCAAAGGCCGAAAGGAACGCTGCACCCCGCTCACCCGCCACACCGTCAACGTGCTTCGGGTCTGGCTTACCGAGACCGGCCACACCGGCGCCCAGCCCGTGTTCCCGACCCGTCGAGGCGGCCCGATCCAACCCGACTCGGTCGGTGATCTCGTCGACCGCCACGTCACCACCGCCCGGACCCGCTGTTCGGACTGGACCACCACCCGCGTGACGCCGCACACGCTGCGCCACACCGCCGCGATGACCCTGCTCGCCGCCGGGGTCGACACCACCGTCATCGCCCTCTGGCTCGGCCACGAACACACCCAGACCACCCAGATCTACCTAAACCCTCGGGAATTGCATCAGACGCGAGCAAATGCCCTGGTCGCCTGCTGAGAGCGGGTTTGGAATGGGTGTGCATGTCGGGCTCAGCAGGTGGTCTGAGCAGGCATCCACCTCCGGCGATCC
>Ga0187893_10005702_pt1 | contig 22052 bp, 16 predicted proteins | sample MA1701074metaG_FD_139574 | JGI IMG/M metagenome (GOLD analysis project Ga0187893, IMG submission 139574) | White microbial mat communities from a basaltic lava cave in the Kipuka Kanohina Cave System on the Island of Hawaii, USA - MA170107-4 metaG ...
CCCGCCAGGTCCTGCATCGCGAGCTCGAGACGCCCGCTCCGGGTCGACCGGGGCGGGCGTCTCGAGCTCGCGATGCAGGTCGTCGACCCGAAGGTCGCCCCCCTGACGCCGCGGGTGGCCGTCAACCGCGTCTGGCATCACCTGCTCGGCCGCGGGATCGTCGCCTCGACGGACGACTTCGGGAAGATGGGGACGCCCGCGACGCATCCGGAGCTCCTCGACTGGCTGGCCTCGACCTTCGTCGAGGACGGATGGTCGCTCAAGGCGCTCGTCCGGAGGATCGTGCTCTCGAGCAGCTACCGGATGTCGACCGCGGCGGCCCCGGGCGCGGCGGAGAAGGACGCCGCGAACGAGCTCTTCCACCGCGCGGCCGTGCGGAGGCTTCCCGCGGAGTCGATCCGGGACGCGATGCTGTCGGCGGCGGGCCGGCTGGACCCCTCGATGTTCGGCCCCCCCGTCCCCGTCCACCTCGACCGTTTCCAGGAAGGCCGCGGGAAGCCGGCGAGCGGCCCCCTGGACGGAAGGGGGAGGCGGACGATCTACCTCTCGGTGCGCCGGAACTTCCTCTCGACGATGCTCCTCGCCTTCGACTTCCCGCAGCCCTTCTCGTGCGTGGGGCGGAGGAGCGTCTCGAACGTCCCCGCCCAGTCGCTGATCCTCCGGAACGGCCCGTTCGTCCACGAGATGGCCGCGGCCTGGGGGCGTCGCCTGGAGCAGGCGGGCGGGCCGGCCGGGGAGACGGTGCGCGGCATGTTCCTGGCGGCCTACGGGCGGGCGCCCTCGGCGGAGGAGTCGGAGCGGGCGGAGGCCTTCGCGCGGGAGGCCGGCTGGGCGGACCTGGCGCACGCCCTCTTCCAGGCCCGCGAGTTCGTGTACCTGAACTGAACGATGAGACACTTCTGCGGCCGGGAGATGGGCGCGCCCCTCACGCGGCGCGAGATGCTCGCGCGCTGCGCGAACGGCTTCGGCGCGGTCGCGCTCGCCGCGCTCCGGGCGGACCCCGCCTTCGCCGCCCCCGGCGACCTCCCGCGGGCTCCCCACCACGTCCCCCGGGCCCGGAACGTGATCTTTCTCTACATGGACGGCGGGCCCTCGCAGGTGGACACTTTCGACCCCAAGCCCCTCCTCGCCCGTCACGACGGGGAGGACCCGAGGAAGGCGATCGGGAAGATCGAGCCCACCCAGTTCGAGCAGAACGGGACGGTGCTGAAGTCCCCCTGGGAGTTCGCCCGGCACGGCCGGAGCGGGCTCTGGGTGAGCTCCCTCTTCCCCCACGTGGCGCGGCGGGCGGACGAGCTCTGCGTGATCCGCTCGATGGTCGCCCCCTTTCCCGAGCACACGACGGCGAACTACTTCCTCCACACCGGCTTCGGCCAGCAGGGCCGGCCGAGCATGGGGGCCTGGGCGGCCTACGGCCTCGGGAGCGAGAACCGGAACCTGCCCGGCTTCGTGGTCCTGAACGGCGGTCTGATCCCGCCGGGGGGCCTCGACAACTTCCAGAGCGGCTTCCTGCCCGCCTCGTACCAGGCCTCGCTCTTCCGGCCGACCGGCCCGCCGGTCGCGAACATCGATCCGCTCGAGAAGCTCCCGGGGGGCCAGGAGCGGAAGGCGGACCTCGTCCGCTTCCTCGACCGCTCCGCCCGGGAGCGCTTCGGCTCGGACCCCGCGTTCGAGGCCGCGGTGGCCAACTACGAGACGGCCGCGAGCATGCAGCTCTCGGTCCCCGAGCTCATGGACCCGGCGGGCGAGACGGCCGCCACGCGGGCGCTCTACGGCGCGGACTCGCCGAACGCCGCCACGGCCGTCTACGGCCGACAGTGCCTCCTCGCGCGGCGCCTGGTCGAGCGGGGCGTCCGCTTCGTCGAGCTCACGTGCCCGAACATCCCCGGCGCCGACCGCTGGGATCAGCACGGGAAGCTGAAGAAGGGGCACGAGGACAACGCGATGGCCGTGGACCGTCCGATCGCGGGCCTGCTCGCCGACCTCAAGGCCCGGGGGCTCCTCGAGCAGACGCTCGTCGTCTGGGCGGGCGAGTTCGGCCGCACCCCCTTCGCCCAGGGGAAGGACGGCCGCGACCACAACCCGTTCGCCTTCTCGATCTGGCTTGCCGGCGGCGGGGTCCGCGGGGGGACCGTCTACGGCGAGACGGACGACTGGGGCTACAAGGTGGCGAAGGACGCGGTCGAGGTCCACGACCTCCACGCCACGATGCTCCACCTCCTGGGGGTGGACCACACGAAGCTCACTTTCCGCTTCGGCGGCCGGGACATGCGCCTGACCGACGTCCACGGCGTGGTCCTGGACGAGATCCTGGCCTGAGCCCCCCGGGCGCCGCCGACGCGGGCCCTCCGGCCGCGCCCGAGGCGCGCGGACGGGCGGTCGGGGAGGGCCGGAAGGCGCCTGCCGCCCGCGCGACCCTCCCCCGAGCCGGGTTAGGAGACCGGCTGCGACATCAGCCGTTCGGCCAGGTCGCGGAGCCGGTCGGCGAGGTCGCGGCTCCGGGCCTGGAGGACGCGGAGCTCGCCGGCATCCGTCATCCCCTCGAGCCGCTCCTGCTTGCCGGGCTCGTGCGGCTCGTCCCGGGTCAAGGTGTCGCGGACGTACTGGGCCCAGTCGCGCGCGTCGCAGAGCCGCCGGACCACGTGGTCGCGATCGACCATGGCTATCTCCTTCCCACGATGATGCGGGCCTTCCCGCCCAGGTCGGTGACCTGCTCGATCGTCGCGGGACGGACCTGCGTGTAGCTGAGATAGGGTCCGTAGACGACGGCGACGAATCGGCCGTCGTCGGAGAGCGCGTGGTCGCAGCGGGTCTCGCCGCTCGGCGCGAAGATCCGCTCGTTCGCCCAGCGGTCGCCTCCGTGGATGAGGCGCGAGAAGCCCATCACGTCCCGGGGCAGGGCGGCGCGCACGCGGGGGACCGCCCAGAAGCCGCGCTCGGAGTCGATCGGATAGTCGAAGAGCACGCCGGCGCCGCTCATGAAGCACCAGGCCTGGCGCGACATCAGGCTCATGGCGGCCATCGCGGAGAGCGTGTCGTCGTCCAGCTCGTGCTTGTTCTCGGTGACGCTCACCGCCGCGCCGGGGCCGGTGGGCTCGCCCTGCCAGCCGAGGCGCTTCATGGGCTGCTGCTCGTAGCTGATGCTGAAGATGTGGCGGACCTTGTCCCACCAGTGGCCGCCGCGGTAGCCGTGGACGTCGAAGAGGTCGGCGGGCCAGACGGACCACGCATTCAGCTCCTCGGCCGTCTCGCCGGGCGGCGCCGAGATCGTGTAGAGGCAGGCCGGATGGCGCTGCTTGATCCATCCGACGAATTGCGCCAGGCGGTTCGGGTCGGGCTCGCCGGTCTGCCACGATTCGTTGGCGCCTTCGATGATCGCGACCACGTTCGCGGTGCCCGTCTGGTCGAGGATGTCCGAGAGCCGTTGGGCGAACCCGCTGCGGTCGGGGATGTCGCCCCAGTTCGTGCCGCCCTGGCTGATGACGGCGCGGAGCTGGCGCGCCTCGATGTCCCGCAGGAAGTCGCGGAGCTGCCCCCAGTAGTCCGGGGTGACGTGCTCGTTCACCTCCCGGCCGGCCCAGTAGGAGCCCGAGAGCACCGTCCAGAACCGGATGCCGTTGTAGCCGGCCTGCGCGATGACGTCGAGCTGGCCGCGCACCGAGTCGCGGTTCCGCGTGTAGCGGGAAAACGCCTCGCCGAAGTGGCAGAAGATCGGGAGGACGGGCCCGGTGTCGTCGAGGAAGTTCCGGCCGTCGATCCGGAGCCGCCCGACGAGCGGAGAGGGATGGGCGCCCCCGCCGCCGCCTCCGCCGCCCCCGAGCGAGAAGCCGGGCGCGGCCTGGATCCTGAACTCCTCCCAGGGGCCGAAGGCGCCGCGGTTCGCGTTCACGACGCTCCCGCCGCCGCCTTCGGCCACGACCCACATTCCGTGCGCGCTCCGGAGACCGACGGCGTCCCCCTCGCGGACGGCCCCGGCGCCGTTCCGGCGCTCCAGGGTGAAGACCTCCCACGCGCCGGGGTGGGTCGACCGCGCGTCGAGCGCCCCGTTCGGATAGGCGATCACGTAGTGGGCGCCGTTCCACGTCCGGAACCGGACGGGGTCGCCGTGATTCAGGCTCCCGCCGTTCGTGTCGTGGAGCGTGAAGGTCTCCCACGGACCGGCCGCGTCCCGGTTGGCGTTCACGGCATGGCCGCCCGCGCCCTCGGCCACCATGTACTGGCCGTTCAGGGCCCGGAGGTGGACGCCGATCCCCGTGGAGGAAACGACCGACAGCTCGTCGATGTAGGCGCGGTACTGGCCCTGGAACCCGTCGCCCCCGTTGTCGAAGCCGACGAGCAGGAGGTCGAGCGTCCGGCCGGCGGCCGGGGAGAGGTCGACCTCGACGTAGTGCCAGACTCCGATCGGATCGGCCCGGCGCCCCGGATGGATGCTGACGCCGGCCTGGTCGGCGAACCCGCCGTCGCGGATCGTCCCGCCGTCCGTGAAGTGGCCGTCGACCGCGACCTTCGCCGTGTTGTGGTGAAAGATCCAGTAGGAGAGCTTCGTCCCGGGCTGGATGGGAATGTTGTCGTCGAAGATCTTGGTGTAGCAGTACGCGTACGGGTTGTTCGAGTAACCCGCCACCATGAGAGACCAGGCGCCACTGTACTGGTTCTCTCCCGTCCGGCGCGAGCACTCGGGGCCGGGATTGGAGCCGTTGAAGAACCCGGCGACGTCCTTCCGGTAGACGACGTGGTCCCCCAGCCCCCACGGCTGGCCCTCCTCCCATCCGGTAGACACCCCCTGGGTCGCGAGCAGCGCGAGAAGCATCGTCATGAGGGCCTCCCTTCAAGTGCGGACGGAGCATCTCCGGTCCGGGTTTTCGTGAGCCTCGGCCGCGAACCTACGGCCTCAGCCTTTCGATCACCACGTTGTCGAAGCTCGCCCGCGCGCCGGGCGGCGCGTCCTGCCGCGCCGCCGAGTTGAGGTCGACCCGGACCCCGTCCGGGACGGGCAGGTCGTGCCGGTGCTGGAGAATCTCGCGGTCGTTCACGAGGAAGCGGACGAAGGAGCCGTCCACCTCGACCTTCCACCGCTCCCGCACGACCCCCGAGCCGCGACGGGAGGCGCCCGCCAGCTCGCGGGCGGGCTCGACCTCGAGCCAGAGGCCGTAGCGGTTGTCGCGGAGCTGGACGCGGAGGATGCTCCCGGCGGCCTCCGCGGGATGGAACGTGACGGCGGTGACGAAGGCGGCGTGCGGGATCTGGACCTCCACGTCCGCGGCGACGCTCAGGGAGGGGGCGAAGGCCCGGCGCGTCCGGATCCCGCTGCCGCTCCAGCCCTCGGGGCGGGGCTGGCCGCGCGCGACGAGGTCGAGGTCGAGCCGTCCCTGGGTCTTGAGCCCGGACGCCCGATCCGAGATCGTCCAGGCGGCGTCGAAGGCGGCGGGATCCTCGAAGTCCTCGGACACGAGGAGCCTGGGGTTGACGGGAGGGATCCTGCGGGCGGCGGGGCGCGGCCCCTCGGCGGCCACGGCGAAGAACCCGGAGCCCACGTCGGAGGACGCCCCGTCCGAGCGCCGGGTGAGGCGGACGCGCCCCTCCCGGACTTCGAGACGGGTCGAGGTGGCGGTCACGATCAGCGTGAGCCGGGTCCCGAGGACCCGCGCCTCGGCGTGGGGGGTCTCGAAGACCAGCGCCTGCCCGGCGGGCTGCCGGGGAACCTCGGCCGCCAGGGTTCCGAGATCGAGCGAGATCCGCTTGCCGTTGCCGTTGGAGACCCTTCCGACCTTCGTCTCCGCGCCGAGCTCGACCAGGGTCCGGTCGGGGAAGCGGACCGCGGCCTCGCCGGCCCCGGTCCGGATCCCCTGGCCGGGGAGGAGGTCCTGCCCCTCCCGGACGGAGACGTCGCCCTTGGCGCGTTCCACGTTCGCGACGGCCGTCACGGTGGGAGGCGGGGCGGGAGGGGGCGGCGGGGGCGCGGGCACCGGCTGGGACGGGGCCGGAGGCGCGGCGACCGGAGGGGGCGGCGGGCCGCCCGGCCGTTCCGGCTCGGGCTTCGGCGTCTCCCGGGGCGTCTCGCGAGGCGGCTCCGGAAGGGGCGGCCGCGGAAGCGGAGGCGGCGTCTCGCGCGGCGGAGCGGGGATCGGCTCCTGGGGCCCGAGGCCGGGCCGGGCGATGGGACGCGGCTCGGGCGGCCGGGAGGCCGGCGCCGAGGTGAGCGCGGCGGCCAGGAGGAGCGCGGCCGCCGCCCCCGCGGCCGCGAAGACCCAGACGAGCGCCCGCGGAGGCTGAGGCCGGCCCGCGAGGCGGGCTCGGCGGCGGGGCGCGCGGGCCGCGTTCTCGCCCGAGAGCTCCGCCAGCACCGTCGGGACGCTGCCGTGGAGCCGCATGAGCTCCGCGAGCAGCCGCTCCGCCCCCGCGTCCCCGCGGATGCGGGAGGCGAGATCCCGCTCCTCGGCCTCCGAAAGCTGGCCGTCCAGGTAGGCGAGGATCTCCTCGGTGAGCCGGCCGGGGTCCACCGTCACGCCTCCCCCGCCAGGCCGAGGCGGCGTCGGACGCAGTCCATGAGCATCAGGCGGAGACGGGCGACGAGGCGCCGGACGGCCGCCTCGCTTTTCCGGACGGCCCGGGCCAGGGCGTCGTACTCCTCGTCCTCGGCGTAGCGGCGGCGGATGAGCCGGGCGTTGGGCTCCGGCATCCGGCCCAGGCACTCGCGCAGGGCGTCGAGCTCGTCCGTCAGGTCGTTCGGGGAGGGCGAATGGCGCAGGTAGACCGCGGCCGCCAGCTCGGCCATCTCCTCGGTGGGGACGCCGGAGGTCTTCCGGGCGCGGAGCGAGCGGAAGCGCTGGAGCACCTGCCGGCGGGCGATCTCCTTCACCCAGGCCCGGACGTCGAGCACCTGGGCGCCCTCCCCCGTCTTCTCGAGCACGATCCGCGCGACCTCCTGGAACACGTCCTCCGCGTCGTGCGTGTTCCGGAAGACGGCGCGGATGAATCCGAAGAGCTCCGACCGGAACGCCAGGAATTCCTTGAGGACGTCGTGGGCCATCGTCATGATGATGTGACCTCCGGCCCGCTTTTGGGACAAGAATTCCGCCAAGCCGACCGAAGCCAGGCCGGTCTTTCGCTCCAAGACCCCCGTGCGGGACCCCGCCACAGAGTTCCTCATGGCGCTTGAACCGCGCTACCGCTCATGAAAGCGATCAGGATCCCCCCCGCCCCCGGGGGGAGCCCAGGAGATCCGGTGATCTCGGAGATCGGGCGATGGGGGACGGCAGGGGCGGTCGAAGGGTCGAGCCGTCCGGCAGGCAACCCAAAGGCATCGTTGCCTGCCGGACGGCTCGACCCTTCGACCCGGAGCGCCGCAGGCGCTCCGCCCGCCTTCGGCGGGCCCCTGCCGTCCCCCGTCTCCGGATCCCCATCATCACCGGATCTCCCTACGCACCGCTTTCCGAGGAGACACGGAGAAACCCCGTGGGATGGCCTCATGCCCAGCATAGGGGGACCGAGTCTTCCGCCTCTGCGCCTCCGCGCCTCTGCGGTTTTCCCGGGATCGGGAACGCTCTCCTAGAACCGGAGCTCGGCGAACAGCCCCAGCGAGTAGTTGTGGTAGAGGTGGGTGTTCTTGTGGTTGAAGCTCGACTCCGTGTGGGTGGCCAACCCGATCAGCCCCGCCTTCAGCATCGGGTGGGGCACGAATCCCACCGTCCCCTCGAACTCGACGAAGGGCGAGGAGTCGTCGTCGAGATCGCTCCGGAAGCGGTAGATCCCCGTCGTGAAGGCCAGGCCGAACTCGACGAAGCGGAAGGGGAACTCCACGCCGAAGCCGGCCCGGTACTGGCGGACCCGCACCGAGGCGGGCGGCCGGTCGCGGTCGTTCTCCGTGTTCCAGCCCGCGTAGCCCAGGGAGAACCCGAAGCGGACCTTCCGGGGCCTCCAGCGGAAGTTGAGGTCCATCCCCAACCCCCCGCCGTCGTCGATCTCGAGGCCGCTGTCGAACTGCGTGTTCACCGCGAAGGCCTCCGCTCCGATGATCTGCTCCGGCTCGGCTTCGTCCTGGACCAGGGCCTCCCCGATGGAGGGAAGCTCCGGGCCGTCGTCCCCGGGAACCGCCAGGCAGGCCAGGGCAAGGAAGAAGCTCATGGTCGATCCCTCCGTCAGAGGACGAAGCGGTGGCACTCGAAGGCCTCCGCGGCCTCCACGCTGATCTCCCGCCCCCGAGACTCGGCCAGGAGGCGGAGCGCCCCCACCCCCGCCTGCGAGGGCTCGGGCCGGACCTGGGACGCGTGGCAGGCGAAGGCCTTGAGCTTCTGCTCGAGGAACCTCCCGCTGATGTCCAGGTAGAAGTTCGGCTTGAAGATCGTGGTCCGGCTCCAGGAGAGCTGCGGGGCGTCGGCCACGAGGACGAAATTCTGGAACGACTTCAGGCTCGAGAGATGCGGCCGGCAGGCCGCGATCCCCGCCCGGTAGACCGCCTCGTGGTCCTGGTTGTAGCTCGGGGCGGGGAGGACGATCATCGTAGGCCTCGTCCTCTCCGTCGCGAACTCCGCCCGGCGCTCGATGCGATCGGCCAGCTCCTTCCGCGGGAGGGTCTCGAGCGCCAGGTGGAGCCGCGTGTCCTCGTACACGATCTCCCATCCGTCCACGCCGAGCGTCCTCATCGCGGCCGCGAGTTCGTCCCGCCGCGTCTTCTTGCGGGTCTTCTTCCGGGTGTCGTCGAAATGGAGGAGGTCGCCGGTCGAGAGGACCATCACCCAGGCCTTGCCCCCCGCGTCCTTGACGCGCGCGATCAGCCCGCCGGCCCCCGCGGTCTCGTCGTCGGGGTGCGGGGCCACGACGAGAAGCCTCTGCCGCGCCAGGAACTGCTTGGAGAAGCCGTCCATCGGGTCCCCTCTCAGGCCAGGGCGACGATCGACCTCAGGTTCCGGTGCAGGCCCGCGCGGTCCAGGCCGTATCCTACCACGAAGCGGTCGGCGATGGTGAAGCCCAGGTAGTCGACGGGCACCCGGACGCGCCCGCGCTCGGGCTTCCGGAGGAGGGCGCAGACCCGAAGGCCCGCGGGCCGCCGGGCCCGGAGGCGCCGGAGGAGGGCGGCCATCGTGAAGCCCGTGTCGATGATGTCCTCCACCACGACGACGTGCTTCCCCCGCACGGACTCCGCCAGGTCGAACTCGACCCGGACCCTCCCGCTCGTCTTCGTCCCGCGGCCGTAGCTCGACACGCGGACGAAGTCGCAGCGGAGGGGAAGGCGGATCTCCCGGACCAGGTCGGCCAGGAAGACGAAGGAGCCGTGGAGGACGCCCACCACCACCAGGTCCTTGCCGCGGTGGTCCGCCTCGATGCGACGGCCCAGGAGGCGGACGCGGGCGCGGATCCGCCGCTCGGAGAGGAGCGCCGGGGACGGCCCGCCCGCCGAAGCCTCGGCGAAGGGGGGCCTACTTCTGGCCATCCTTCTTCGGTTCGTCCTTCTTGGGCTCCTCCTTCTTCGGGGGGCGCTTGTCGTGGTTCCAGAGGTCCTCGTCGGGACCTTCCCCGCCCTCGGCGCCGTCGGCGCCGAGGCTCAGGAGATCGAAGGGCTCCCCGCCGGTCCCGGGGATCCGGAAGACGAGCAGGGCGTTGAAGCCGTCCTCGGGCGGGGACTTCACGTAGCCGTCCTTGGGCCAGTCCTTGACGGGGTAGGCGGTCGGGCGGGCGGCCAGGTCCACGAGCTTCTCGGGATAGCGGCCCTGCTCGGCGTGGAACTTCTTGAGCGCCGCGACGGCGTCCTCGATCGACTTCTTCGTCTCGGCCTTCTTGGCATCCTTCCATCGGTCGTGGTTGTAGAGGTCCGCCCCGTTCCCGCCGCCCCAGGTGCGGCCGTCGGCGCCGTAGCTGAAGACGTCGAAGTCCGCCCCGGTCCCGGGCGCCCGGTAGTTCAGGCCCCGGCCCCAGGCGTCCTTGAGCTCGCCCTGGTAGTAGCCGTCCTTGGGCCAGTCCTTCGCGTAATCGGGCTTGGTCTGGAGGTAGGGGAGCACTTCGGGGTAGCGGCCCTGGGCCTTCTTGAAGGCCTCGACCGCGGCGGCGACCTTGGCGATCCGGGACCGCGTCTCCTCGGTGTTCCGCGCGGCGCTGGCCCCCTCCCACCACTTCTTCCAGGCCTCGAGGGTCTTGTTGACCGCGTCCGCCTCGCCGGCCAGCTCCCCCGAACGCCCGTCGTCGCCCTTGAGCTCGTGGGCCAGGATCCGCTGGAGCGCCCGGGCGGCGTGCACCCCGAGGCTCTGCCCGGAGGCCGGGTCGGCCGTGGCGTCGGCCAGCTTCCCGCCCAGCTCGTCCACCGCCTCCTGGGCCCGGAGGAGGCCCAGAGCGTCCGCGGCCGCGGCGGCGACGAGGCGGGCGCCGTCGTCCCCCTCCCCCACCGAGGCGTTCTTCTTGTCCTCGAGGGCCTTCCGGAGAAGCTCGGTCCCCTCCCTGGCCCGGAGGATGCCGATCGCGCGGATCAGCTCGACCTTGAGGAGCTTGTCCGTGTCCACCGCGCGCGACTTGAGCGCCTCGACGAGGGCCGGGACGCTCGACTCCTCCCCGATCGCGGCCAGCGCGCGAGCGGCGGCCGACGCGATCGAGGTGCCGTATTCGTCGTCGTCCTTGAGCCGGGCCACGAGGGCCGCCACGGCGTCCTTGTTCGGGTCGCGGAGCGCGCCCAGGATCTCGCAGCAGGCGCGCTTGACGGCGGGCTTGGCGTCCTTTTTCTGGAGCTCGGCGACCACCGCGGGGATGACGCGGCGGCCCAGCTCGATCAATTCCTCCCGCGCCACGTAGCTCTCGGTGTAGCGCTCGGAGCCCAGCTTCCGCACCGCGTTCTCGATGTCCTGCTTCAGGATCTCGTCGCGGTTCTGCGGCGGCTTCGGGGGATCCTGGAATCCGGCCAGGAGGGCGAGGGCGAAGAGCGCGTTCATCGGAAAGACCTCCCTGATCGAGAGGCCCATTATAGCACCGGCTCCACGGCCGTCCACAGTCGCCCGCCGCTTCTCCGGGGCCGTAGGCGGAACGGCCGGGGCCGGGGCCGGGGCCGCCGCCCGGGCAATCTCTGCGCGGTCGGAACGACGCGGGCTAGCGACCCGGCCTGACCGCGCCCCAGTAGTCGAAGTTCGCGTTCAGCCGGGCCGGGGCCAGGGGCGGCCAGCCGCCGCGGTTCGCCGGCACGTCGGCGGGCAGTTCGAGGAGAATCCCCGTCGGGTAGCGGACGACTTCCGCGCCGTACCTCGAGTCGGCCCGCCTCACCTTCGTCCAGGTGTCGCCGAGGCCCACCACGCGGAATTCCGAGAGCGCCTGCTTCGACCGGTCGATCCGGGCCGTGCCGTAGTACCGGAGCTCGCAGCCCCAGTGGGGGCAGGAGCGCTGGGACTCGCAGGCGCAGGTCTTCATCCCCTCTTCCGCCCCGCCGACCTTGGAGAACCCTTCGATCCGGAGCCGGACCTCCTTCGCCGTGACCTCCTCGACGGTCATGGACAGCTCGCCTTCGCGGAGCGTGAGGATCGAGTTCTGGTATCCGCACATCCAGTCGTAGGCCTGAGTCATGGCGATCCGCTGGAACAGGGAGGGGGGAAAGAGGGCCTTCTGCCCCTTCTGAGTGCCCGCGGAAAGGAGGGCCCGGCTTTCCTCGGCCGTCCCCCAGACGAGGTCGCTCATCGTGAGAGGCACCTTGAGCGGCCAGCACGGGCCGGGCGCCATGATGTTGGGAGCCCTGACGAGCTCGCCGTTGCGCTCGCGGACGAGCGAGACCTGGTACGCGGTGAGCGCGAGGCCGCCCTTCGGCAACTCGGGGGGCAGCTTGGAGGGGTCGGCGGGCCCCGTCTCCTCCTCGAGGCGCGGCTTCCGCTCGGACTCGGGGAGGGCGCGGAACTTCTCGACGAGAGGCATCAGCTCCCCGGGGCGCGTCGTCGTCCCGACTTGCATTCCCGACGCGGCGGCGACGACGAGGCAGTTCGTCCCTCCGCGCCCGAGGCGGTCCACGAACGCCTTCTCGGCCGGCGTCCCCGTGAGGTAGCTGTCCAGGACGACCGGCACGAAGCGCTCGCGGATGATCCGCGGGGTCTCGGCGCGCTGGGGGTCCCAGACGCCGTCGCGGTTGTTGTCGTAGAAGAACTCCACCCGGAGTCCGAAGGCGCCCCCTCAGGTCCGCCCGAGCACGAACGCGTTCGCGCAGGAGAAGATGAGGAGCGGCTTGTCCTCCTTCACGGCCAGTTGCCGCGCCGTCTGGATGCGCGTCTGCCACGGGACGGCGTCGCGCCAGTCGTACTCGCCCGGAAGGGGCCGGAGGAGCGCGCTCAGCTTCTCGAAGCTCCGCTTCGCCTCGTCCGGGACGACGGCGGGCTTGGCCTTCGTCGCCTGCGGCTCCGCGGGCTCCCGGTCCGCGGCGGCCCCGAAGGACGATCCGGTAAGCGCGATCGCCATCCCTACGGCCGCGATCTTGATCCTCATCATCGCCATGGCCTTCATCCCTCCGCTGGCCAGCCTTCCGACCTGGGCGCGGAGCGCCGCCTGGAACGCGTCCTCGGCGCCCTCCTCCCGGAGCGTTCCATCGTCGACTCCCATCATCCCTATCTACCGTTTCCCGAGATTCGGGAGCCCGCCTGATCCAAGAAACCGCAAGGTTCAGGGTCCAAGCAAGGCGACCGCCGGAGCGGCAGGGCCTGCACCCCAGGGGAGCGGTCCTGGGGGCGTTACCGGAAGCGGGCGCGTGTGCCCAGGTGGAGGATCGAAACCTCCTGCGCGGGCAGGGGGCGGTTGTACACCATCACGGAGCCGATAAGCCCCGCAGGCTCGACCTTCTCGCCGGAGGGGTCGGCGCCCACCTGAAAGCGGCTCGAGCGGCGGCGCGGAAGTCCGGCCGGGTCGGCGGGCGCCGTTCCGGTCTCCTTCCCGTCCACGTAGAAGGCGACCGTCTTCTCGTCCCACGTCACGCCAAGGAGCGCCCAGGTCACGGCGGGAAGGGCCGGGCCGGAATAGGCCCCCTGCCAGTCGGGATAGTTGGCGTAGAGGGCGACCTGGCCGCCCGCGCCGAGCCACAGCCAGAAGTCGTAGGCGCCCGTCCCGGGGTCCGCCCGCGCGGCGATCGTCCCCGCGTCGGCGCCGACCTTGATCCAGACGAAGATCGACCCCTGCTGCTCGACCGCCCGGACCGGATCGGGCGCGGCGTAGTCCATCGTGCCGCCGGCCAGCGGGAAGGCGCGCGCCGCTCCGTCCGTCACCGCCGGGCGCCGGCTGAGGCCCTTGGCGCCGAAGGCGAGCTCCCGGCCCGGATGGGCCGGATCCTTCCCCGGCTCGACCCAGAAGACCAGGCCCTTCCGGGAGACGGACGCGCCCATGAGCGCCTTGGAGAGCGCCTCGACGTGCCCCTCGACCTTGAGGCGGGGAAGCCCCTCCAGCCCCGCGGCCGCCTTCTCGTACCAGTGGAGGGCCCGCGCCTGGTATTTCGCCTTGAGACGAACTTCGCGGCGGGATCGCCCTGGAGCTTCATCCCCTCCGCGAGGAGCCTCGCGGCGAGGGCCGCCTGCTCGACGGGGCCGCGCCTGGCGTAGTCCGCCTTGAAGAGGTCGCGGATGACCTTCTCCGACTCCTTGAGCTCGGCGGCGGCGGGCGGAGGAAGGCGCGGCGGGGCGGCGGGTGCGGGCGCGGGCGGCGCCGGCTCCGGGGCCGGAGGAGGAGGCGGCGGCGCGGGCGCCGGGACGGGGGCCGGCGCGGGCACGGGCGCGGCGGGGCGCGCGGCCTGTTCCTGGGCCCGCTTGGCCGCGGCCTCGGCCGCGCGGGCGCGCTCCTCGGCGTCCTTCCGGTCGCTCTCCAGCCGCGCCTGCTCGGCTTTGAGCCGGAGCTGCTCCTCGTCGCTCGCCCGCTGGCGCGCCTCGAGCTCGGCCTGGAGCCGCCGCGTCTCCTCCCGGGACTGCTCCTCGGCCTTGCGACGGGCCTCGACGGCCGCCGATCTCGCCGCCCGTTCCTTCTCGGCCTCGAAACGCGACTGCATCTGCGCCTGCGCGTTCTTCCGGCCGTGGGCGGCCCGCCCGTTCTCCGGATCGATCGAGGCGGCCCGGTCGAAGGACCGCAGCGCCTCCTCCGGCTTCCCCTCGGCCAGGAGCCGGTCGCCTTCGTCCAGGTCCGCGGCCTGGCGTTCGGTCGCGTCCGACCCGAAAAAGAGGGCGAGAAGGCCGGCCGCGGCCACGACGGCCGCCGCGGCGGCGGCGATCTTCAGGGCCGGGGACTTCCGGACGGGGGCGGCCTTGCGGACGGAGATCGCGCCCTGTCCCAGCGCGCGCGTCAGCTCGTCCGCGAACTCCCCGGCCGACGCGGGGCGCGCCGCCGGATCCTTGGAAAGGGCCTTCCGGCAAACGGCCTCGAGCGCCCGGCGCAGCCGGTGATGCTCGCCCGTCTCGGTGAACCGCGGCGAGGGCGGCGGCGGCTCGTGCACCACCTTCTGCATGATCTCGGGCGCCGTCGAGCCGCGGAAGGGCGGCTGGCCGGCCACGGTCTCGTAGAGCATCACGCCGAGCGAGTAGACGTCGCTGCGGTGGTCGAGGGTCTTGAGGCCCTGGGCCTGCTCGGGACTCATGTAGGCCGGCGTGCCCCAGACCCGTTCCCCCTGCCGGGCCGCCTCGGCCGCGCGCTCGACGGGCACCGCGAGGCCGAAGTCGGTGACGTGCGGGGCGCCGTCGGCGTCGACCAGGATGTTCGCGGGCTTGAGGTCCCGGTGGACGATCCCGTGCCGGTGGGCGTGGGCCACGGCCTGGGCGACGTCGCGGAGCAGCCGGATCTGGTCGGGGAGGGGAGGCGAGGCCCTGCGCCAGCGCACGAGCGACTGGCCCTCCACCAGCTCCATCGCCATGTAGCGCTTGCCGTCGATGACGCCCGCCTCGTAGACGGTGACGATGTGGGGATGCTTGGGGAGATTGGCGCTCAGGCGCGCCTCGACCAGGAACTTCTCGTCCTCCTGCCTCTGCTGCTCGTCGGTCAGGCCGGGGACGGGAAGCGTGCGCTTGAGGGCGACCTTGCGTCCGAGCACCGTGTCGAGGGCCTCGTAGACGACGCCCTTGCCGCCGCGGCCCAGCTCGCGGACCAGGACGTGCTTTCCGAACGCTTCGCCGTCCGTCACGGGCCCTCACCCATAATACATGAACGCGGACCCAGGAGGCCCCTCCGGGGGAGGGGGGTCGATCTCTTCGTGCCCCCGCGCTCGCGGACGTTACAGGAATACCCCACGCGCGGTCCCGGGGCCAAGCCTCCCTGACGATCCGTCGCCCGACCGGGTGGGACAGGGGCGGACAGGCTGGAGCGGGAGCGAGGGCATCCCCTGGAAGGTGCCGCTCGAAGGGAAGGGCCGCTCAGCGCGGGCGGAGGGGGGAGAGCCGCGCCCGCAGGGTTTCCTGGAAGGCGTCGATCAGCGGGTCCGGGCCGCCCTCCTTGCGGCGGACCAGGACCATCCGCTCGTGGCCGAAGAAACGGGAGACGTCGCGCGACTCGAGGCGCCAGCGCGGGGCCACCGCCGTCACGAAGGACGCGATCCCGACCCCGAGGCCCATCCTCACGAACTCGAGGACCATCAGCGCGTTCGTCGTGTCCATCGAGAGCGTCGGCTCGCGCCCGGCCCCGCCCTCCGCGAAGGCCCGGTCCACCCGGCTCCGCGCCCGCGAACCCTTCGCCATCAGGACCAGCGGGAAGCGCAGCAGCTCCCGCAGGCCGATCCGCGGACGCCGCGCCAGGGGATGGCCGGGACGATAGACCGCCCGGAAGGGGACCGACGCGAGCGTCTCGTAGGCCAGCATCGGATGTCCCGGCTCCTCCTCGAGATGGCCCACCACCCCGACCGCAGTCGTCCCCTCCGCCACGAGCTTGACCGCGTCGGCCGAAACCCGGTCGAGGAAGCTCAGCTGGACCTCCGGATGGCGCCGACGGAACTCGCGGATGGGCGCCCGGAGCAGGCCCGCCAGGAGGCCCGAGGTCGTCGCAACCGACAGGCGGCGCTGCGTCTCGCCCCGGCGCTCCTCGAAGCGCGCCCGAAGGGAGTCGAAGCCCGAGACGAGCGGCGCGGAGAGCTCCGTCAGCAGGCGCCCCTCGCGCGTCAGCTCGAGGCGGTTGCCCCTCCGCAGAAGGAAGACCGAGCCGAATTCGCGCTCGAGGGCCCGGATCTGCTGCCAGACGGCGGGACGGCTCACGCCGAGCGCCTCCGCCGCCCGCGCGAAGCTGCCCCCCCGGGCCGCCTCGTGGAGGCTCCGGAGCTGCTGGAAGCGGAGCCTCTTGAAGTAGCGCCGGTCCATGGCGGAGTCTCCCGATATGTTAGGCACAGCTTAACATGATGTCACACTATTCATTCACGCTTTACGGCACGGGGAGGCGTTGAGTAGCCGGCTTCGGAGGATCCGCGATGAGCGTGAGAGCCGCCGTCCTGGCCGTCCTGCTGGGGGGGAGCGCGCCGGCCCAGGAGGGTCCCGGACGCGTCGTCCGCGTCGGCCCGGCCGCGGAGGCCACGAAGGTCCCGCCGGTCCTCCGGCAGGGCGGGCTGCCGGCCCCCCAGGCGGTCTCGTCCGTCGAGGCGCTCGAGGACGGCCGCGTCGCCGTCACGACCCTGGCCTTCCGGCACGACCGGAACTTCTGGATGCTGTCGGCCGAGGGACGGCCCCTCTGGGGCCGCCCGGTGGCGCCCTGGGCGCCCTTCCAGTCGGCGACGCTGGGCGAGGCCTCGGCCGTCGGGATGGCCTACTCCCGCGTGACCGGCCCCCAACCCACGATCTCCCTCTTTTCCGGCGAGAAGGGGCCGGAGACCGAGGTCGTCGATTCCCTCGGCGCGGCGGGCTGGCTGCGCTACGGGAGCGGCGACTGGCGCACGGGATGGATCCCGAGCCTGATCGGCGACCTCGTGGTGCGCTCGGGAGATTCGGTCCTCACCGTCCGCGGCCACAACGGCGGGATGCGCGTCGGCCCGGGCGGCGCCCCCGAGAAGACCGCGTTCCCCTACGCGCGGCCGTACCGTCTGGCCGCCTCGCGCGACGGGAGCGCTCTCGCGGCGGGCTTCATCGCGCCCGAAGGGCCGGCCGCCGGGGACGCCCCGTGGTCGAAGCGGGTCCTGAGCGTCTGGCAGGCCGGCGGCTTCAAGGAACTCTGGGGGGTCGCGCCGCGCTTCGAGCGGCCCGCGATCCCGCCCCTGCCCGACCCGGTCGCCGACTTCCCGGACTTCGCGGCGGGCTTCGGCCTGAAGACCGAGCCCCCCGTCCCCTGCCGCGTCGCCGCGTCGGTCTCGCCGAGCGCCGACGCCTCGCGCGTCGCCTTCGCGGAGCTCGCGGGCTGGATCTCCCCGCGGAAGGGGCCGGTCACGGGCCGCTGGAACCCGCCGTACCGCGCGATCCCCTTCGTCCCGCGCCAGCGGGCGACGCTGCGCGTCGTCGAGGCCCCCGGCAGGACGGTCGTGGAAGTCCCGTTCCCGGCCGAGGGGCTCTTCGAAGTCCGCGTCGATCCCTCCGGCCGCCGCGTCTGGGCGTATCCCGCCTCGTGGTTCGCGCGGGGCATGGCCGGCGCGGCCTGGCTGCCCGCCGATCCGGACGCGCGGACCGTCCACTGCCTGGACGTCGCCGCCCGGCGCTGGGAGATCGCGTGGGAGTTCCCCGACGCCGTGGCCGACCTCGCGCTCCTGCCGGACGGCGAGCGCGCGTGGGTCTCGTGCTGGGACGGCGGCCTCAGCCTGGTCCACCGCGACGGCCGCGCGCCGCTGCGGGTCGAGACGGGGGGGCCCGCGCGACTGGCCGCCCGCGCGGACGGCTCCTCCGTCGTCGCGGGGACCGAGGCGGGCGAGCTGCTCCGGGTCGACGGCGCGGGGAAGGTCGCCTGGCGCTCGAAGCTCCCGGCGGCCGAGCCCGCCCCGCTCGGATACGCCCTCAAGCCGGTCTTCGAAGGCCTGCCCGTCTGGGCGGTCGGCCGGGTCGGGCCCGAGCACGCCTACGTGGGGGACATCTGGCTCGTCAAGACGGAGACGGGCGGCTTCCTCGTCGACGCGGGCGGCACCTCCGGGGTTCCGGCGACGCTCCTCAAGATCCGGGGCGCCGGCGTCGACCCCTCGACGGTCCGGCATCTCCTCCACTCGCACAGCCACGGAGACCACTCGGGCGGCGCCTACCTCTGGCGGACGATGGGCCTCCGCATCGTGGCCCCCGAGAGCGCGGCGCTCGCGACGACCTGGCTCATGCCGACCGTCTCCGACTACGGCGTCTGGGTCCCGCGTCCGGTCGACGTGCCCCTCCCGCTCAGGCGGGTCGGCGACGAGACGCGCTTCTCGGTCGAAGGCCTCGACGTCCGCGCCGTCTTCGTCCCGGGCCACAGCTACGACTCGGTGATCTACCTCCTGGAGCTCGGCGGGAAGCGGGCCGCCTTCACGGGCGACCTCGGGTTCGAGGGCCAGGGCATGCTCGACCGCTGCTGGGGGGACGTGGACAAGGCCGCCGCGGTGACGGAGGCGGTCCGGTCCAAAGTCGCGGAGTTCCGCCCGGACTTCGTGTTCACAGGGCACGACGCCCATCGCGACGGGGCGGGCTGGCTCGAGAAGCTGGTGACGCGCAGCGAGGAGGCGATCCGGAAGGCTCGGTCGAAGTGAAGGCCTTCGCCGCCGTCCTGACGGGACTCCTCCTCGGGCCCGGCCCCGTCGAGGAGAAGGAGATCGCCTATTCGCTCGACGCGCCGGCGAAGGTCTCGCTCGGGATCTACGACTCCCGGGGGACGCTCGTGCGCGCGCTCCTCTCGGGGGAGGCGCGGGAGGCCGGCCGCCACGCGGCGGCCTGGGACGGCCTGGACCGCAGCGGCCGACCCGTCCCCGCCGGCTCGTACGAATGGCGGCTCTTCGCGAGCGACGGCCTCAAGGCGGAGTTCCTCCTCGGGCTGGGCATCAACCCGGACTGGCCGGTCTGGGAGGAATGGCTGGGCAACCACGACGGGACGAGCGCGACGGCCGTGGACGCCGAGGGGAACGTCTACGTCGCCGCGGCCAGCGGCGAGGGCGCCGCGGTGCTCCTCAAGATGACCCCCGACGGGAAGCGGAAGCTCTGGTCGCGCGGGCAGATCGACATCGCCGACGGCGTGGAGCGCATCGCGATCGCCGGCGGCTCGGTCTTCGTCATGCAGAAGAACAAGAGGATCTTCCGGCTCGACCCGGCCGACGGCTCGGTGATCGGGAGGAGGCCCTTCGTGAACGCCCTCCATCCGGAGGACCGGGCGTGGACCTGGGAGAACCGGATCAAGGACCCCAAGGTCACGCGGATGGACCTCGAGGCGGTGGGCGGGGAGCTCGCGTTCAGCTACCGCGACTACGACTTCGTCCGGATCGTCTCGGCCGGGGACGCGGGCGTCTCGAGGGACGTCGCGGTCCGCCGTCCCGGCGCGCTGGCCGCGGGGCCGAAGGGGACGCTCTACGTCGCCGGCGAAGGTACGGTCTTCGCGATCGATCCGGGGGCCGCGGCGTCGCGGGTCGAGTTCGAAGATCCCGGGCTCCGCTCGCCGGTCGGCATGACCTGGGAGCCCGTCGCGGGCGAGCTCCTCGTCGCCGTCAAGGGCGAGGGAGAGCATCATCTCCGCCGCTACCGCGACCGGAAGCTCGCGGACGTGCACGGCCGGAAGGAAGGCCGGCGCTGGGGGGCCTACGAACCGGGCGACTTCCACGGCCTGGTCGACGTCCAGGCGGACGGGAGGGGCGCCTACTACACGGTCGAGCGCGTGCCCCGCCGGGTGGCGCGCTGGACCTCCGGCCGCCTCGACCGCGAATGGTTCGGCGGGATCAACTGGGGGGCCATGCTGACGGTCGATCCGGAAGACCCCACGGTCGCCTGGTTCCACATGGAGCAGGGCGCGGCCGACCAGTTCATGCGGGCGAAGCTGGACTTCGCGGCGCGGCGCTGGACGCTGACCCACATCTATGAGCGGATGCCGTTCCCGCAGCCCGTCGAGCTCGGCCATCCCCGCTGGCGCCTGCTCCGCCGCGGCGCGCGGACCTACTTCGTGAACTTCGGCGACCACTTCTTCGCGCGCTATCCGATGGTGGTGCTCGAGCTCGTCGAGGGCGGCACGCGCCTGCGGATGGCCTCGTTCCTGGCCCGCCTCGACACCCAGAAGTTCGAGTGGTGGAAGGAGGCCGCGGAGCGGGAGGGCCTCAAGGCCGGCGGCGGTTGGGTGGGGGCGGGCTGGACGGACGCGGACGGCGACGGCCGGATCCGGGGCGCCGAGCTGCGCCCCTCGCTCCGGACCGTCGGGAGCGGCCACGTCTGGCTCGACCGGGACTGGAACCTCTACGTCTCGGGCTCCGACCAGCGCGAGCAGACGCCCGACGCGGACGGCCGGGCCGTGATGTGGCACGTCATCCCCAACCGCGCGGCCCGCGCCGAGGACCTTCCGGCCTGGGACTGGAAGGACGCGCGGCCGGTCCGGGCCGAGGTCCCCGACGAGGTCCTCCGCTGGCGTTTCCCCGAGATGATGGGCCTCGCCGTGGACGACGAGGGGAGCGTCTACCAGATGACGCGGCCCCCCTACCGGGTGGGCCGGAAGGAGGAGCGCCACGGCGACGGCTGGCCGCACAACTACGGGGCGACGGCGAGGCTCTTCAAGTGGAGGGCCGACGGCCGGCTCGAGTGGGCCGCCGGGCGGAAGGCGAACGTCAAGGCCGCCGAACGGCCCGGCGAGCTCGCCTGTCCGGTCGCCTTCCTCGGCTTCGCCGGGGACAAGGTCTTCGTCCACGACCGCGCCGGACGCGTGACGACCGCGTGGACGCGGGACGGACTCTATGCAGGCTACGTCTTCGACCGGCACGTCGAGGACGGCCTTCCGGCGCGGAAGCTCTACCACGTCGCCGGCAAGGTGGTCGGGGGGAGCAGCAAGCCCTGGCTCATGGGAGACGACCACGTCATCCAGAACTTCACGCTCGCGTCCGACGGCCACGTCTACTGGGCGACGCCGGCGGAGGGCTCGGTGGCGCTCTACCGCGTGCACGACTGGCAGGGCGGGGCGCGGAAGGCCGGCGCGATCGAGATCCGCTCGCCCTCGAAGGCCGCGGCGCTCGGCGGCACGGGGCTGAAGGCGGAGTACGTCGCCGGGCCGGAGCCCGGCGGGGAGCCGGCGCTCGTCCGCGTGGACGACCAGGTCTGGTTCGGCGGCCTCTGGCTCCCCGACGTGGGCGAGATCCAGGCGCCCCCCTTCTTCCCGGAGCGGGGAGCGGTGCCGGACCGCGCCTTCTCCGCGCGCTGGACCGGCGAGCTGGAACCCCGCTTCAGCGAGGAGTACCGGCTGGGGCTCTACCTCCAGGGCCATCCCTCCGGCGGGAACGCCTGGCGCGGCTCGCGGGCCCGCCTCTGGCTTGGGGGCCGCCTCGCGATCGACCACTGGGACGCGACGGCGAAGCCCGAGGACTCCCGGCGCACGCAGGTCCTGCTCGGCCCCTCGATCCCGCTCAGGGCCGGCGAGCGGGTCCCGATCCGCCTGGAGTTCGCGGCGAACGATGCGGCGGTCCCCCACCTGCACCTCGTCTGGGAGAGCCGGACTCAGGACCGCGAGCACGTCCCTGCCGGCGCGCTCCATCCTCCCCGGTAGCCGAAGCCCCCGGCGGACGCCCCGCGGGGGGAAGACACGCCCCGGTCGCCCGCCGCCGACGCGCGGCGATCCGATTCCAGGGTACGCCCGGGACGACCTCAAGAACACGAACCCGCGGGATCACTTCTCGAAGGTCGGCGCGATCGGAGAGCCTTTCAAATCGAGCGCTTGCGCCGGTCTTCTGCGCGATAACGACCTTTTCCGGGTGATCTCGGTATAGGTCGAGGAGATACGGAGAGTGCGTCGTAGCCACGACTTGGACGGGGCCTCGGGTCTCCCCGAACTGCTCCGGGTACGCGAGCCTATACATCGCATCCCGCACATCTCTCATGAGTCGAGGGTGTAGGCCTCGATCCGGCTCCTCCAGGCACCCGGCCGTCTCAGAGATCGCGTCCGCTTTTGCGTGACGAAATAGACTACGGAACCCGGGTGTGGTAGAAGGGACTCCTGGAGGAGGGGAGTCCATGGCAGTTCCCGGTAGCAACGCCGTA
>Ga0187893_10005703_pt1 | contig 22047 bp, 22 predicted proteins | sample MA1701074metaG_FD_139574 | JGI IMG/M metagenome (GOLD analysis project Ga0187893, IMG submission 139574) | White microbial mat communities from a basaltic lava cave in the Kipuka Kanohina Cave System on the Island of Hawaii, USA - MA170107-4 metaG ...
AACGGCCGATCCTTAAAACAGTCGGTTCGAACTTTTCGCTCAAGGGCAAGAAACTCAATATTGAAGCCACAAAACCGTTCTCGGTGGTTGGCGAAAGTAGTGACTTTCTCACAAGGTGCGGGTACGTCGACGACGTTCGAACCGATGGCAATCATGCCGATCGCGGCAAAGTATGCGAAATCGCTCATGACATTCGCGCGCGGATACTCTCTCGCGAACCCGCCATGATGGTTATGCTTGCGAATATCAAGAGGATTCGGGAGTTAGTTGAGCGGCGGTCTCCACCGGACGGTACGCTTCTGCAATAGGAGATCTATTGCTCGGTAGCTGGCTCACAAGTGTGCGGTAGAGCTGAAGCAGCCGAGCGGCTTTAAGCCGCGCTTCCTCCCTGGATATGTCCTCACCTGTGGACTTCTTCCACAATACCACAAACTCATTGACTTGCACGTCGGATGGCAACATGGAGGTATGAGTCTATAGGACATCTCGCAGGATGGTAGGCGTGACGCTATGTCCTTTACCGCAACTTGTCGTTCCTCTGGTGTTTCACGGCTTTTAAGCAGGCAGTCGAGTGAAGTCGAGTTTTGTGACAGATTCACAAATATTCTGTGACTTTTTGCACTGCATGCTTGCTGCCCTTCGATATACCGTAGGCTCAAAGATCGCGTGATGGTCGTTGTATACAGGGGGCTTTATGGCAGACATGAAAGACTTCCTCGATCCTAACTCGATGTTGACACCCGGCATCGTTGGCGGACTTACGGTAAGCATTTCAATGCCGTTGTCGCTTCACTTTGGACTGAGCATCAAATGGGTTGCCCTGACGGTGAGCTTTCTTTTCGGCGCGCTCATCGTCTTCTATTCCAGAGGCGATGGCGTACCTGCAACGGGGTATTTATTGGATATTGAATTCCCTCATCATTTTCTCGGTGGGTATCGGGGCCGCAGCGAACATCGATACGCTACCTCAAAGGCCCCAAACAACGGTCGATGTACACAACAGCGCATCGCCGGATGCGCTTGGTTCACTCTCCCTGGTATTCATGCCGATTTCGACGGCGCACGCTCGAGAGGACGACTCACGCAGCGATCACCTGCTCTACAATGCTCCTCGGGTTGAGCGTCCCGCTCCTCGCACATCTAGGGACGACTTTTCAGTCCCTGAGACGTACGGCACTAGCCAAGGGATGAATCTCCAAGAGCGTCAGCAGGAGGAATATCTTCGTACCCTGGAAGCCTACAAGCGCCGCTGGTCGTGGTGAGCGCGATAAGCCTTCCTTGATATATTTACACCTCTTTCCGTTGTCGCACGGGGTGATACTGTTCCCCCGTGCGATCCCCTTCTCACCATAACATCACCTACTTCGCCCGTACCAACTTCCGGAACCGAAACACTCCCTTCGGCATTAAGCGAGCTGATCGCCTCGCCCACATGTACGCGATCGGTAAAACGGGAACGGGCAAGACCACGCTGCTTGAAACCCTCATTCGCCAGGACATCGCAAACGGGCATGGATTGGCCCTCCTTGATCCTCATGGGGATTTAGTGGAAGAGATTGCTGCAAGCATCCCCGAACATCGAAAGGATGATGTCGTTTATTTCAACGTGCCGGACCGGACGCAGCCGTATGGGTACAATCCCCTGAAGAGGGTGATTGCGGAGAAACGGCCGCTTGCCGCTTCAGGGATCCTCGAGGTCTTCAAGAAGATGTGGGCCGATTTCTGGGGTCCGCGGATGGAGCATGTGCTCAGGAATGCGATCCTTGCGCTTCTTGATCAAGAGGAAGCAACGCTGCCGGACATTGTTAAGCTTATTATGGACGATAAGTTTCGGAAAAGCGTGGCTCTCCAGGTGGTCAATCCTCAGGTACGGGAGTTCTGGCTCAAGGAATATGAGAAATACTCGTACCGTTTACGAGCCGATGCTGTCGCTCCGGTACAGAATAAGGTGGGAGCGTTCCTTGCCGATCCGAATCTCTACCGGATACTCACCAAGGCGGAGAAGATGATACAGATACGCAAGACGATGGATGAAGGGAAAATCCTTCTCGTCAACCTGGCGAAGGGAATGATCGGCGAAGATTCATCCGGACTTCTGGGAGGTCTCCTCATCACCACCATCAGTCTCGCGGCTTTCAGCCGGGCGGAACTGCCTCCGGAAGAGAGACGGGACTTTTATCTGTATATCGATGAGTTCCAGAACTTCACGACGTTAAGCCTTGCGAACATGGCGTCCGAACTGCGGAAATACCATGTGGGGCTCATTCTCGCAAACCAGTACCTGCATCAACTCGATACGGATGTCCAGCATTCTGTTCTCGGGAATGTGGGTACGCTCATATCTTTCCGTCTCGGCCCGAAGGATGCGTCAGTCATAGCGAAAGAGTTCGATCCGATGTTTGAACCGACGGATCTTATCAACCTGCCGAATTACCACATCTACCTTAAGCTCATGATCGATGGGGCGCCGAGCAAGGCGTTTAGCGGGGTGACGCTCCTTCCCGCAGACATACGGCGTATGGCTTCTTAAATCACCAGTCGGCTTAACCGCCTATTATCACTTCATCTCCTTCGGCTGTTACTGAATAGGCGGGAACATCCTTCTTCATGAAAGCGGTGAGCTTCCCAAATGTCGGATGCTTGCCCACCCAAGCAACCAGTTTTCCGTTCGTGATATCGAAGATTGAACCGTGGCAGGGGCAGGTTATTGTCGTGCCCTGCAGGGCTCCTTTGCTCAGCGAACATCCGAGGTGGGGACACCTGTCCCCAATAGCATAGAATCGCCCGCTAACCAAAGCGATCAAAACCCCCTTCCCTTCGAGCTCCACGCGATGCGGCTCTCCCTCACGAAACTCGGATGCCTTAACGGTAGCCGTTGCCACAATAACTACCTCCAATGTGCCCAAGAGGGAGAAGCATACACGAAATCGTTGAGTCGCGAGAAGTCCTCTTTACCGCGCTTGTTTCTTCAACACGTCTTCGGCCCAACTCAGGGCGGCGGAAACAGTCGGGAACCCTATAGTGCTCGTCAGAAGCATGATTGCATGGTAAATTTCCTCTGGGCTTGCCCCACATTCAATCGCTCGTCTTACATGGCTGTGAACAGCACCTTCCGAATGTATCGCCGTAGCCGCCGCGAGTTGGATAAGATGTCCCGTTTTCTCATCAAGTGGCCCTTGTTCTCTCAGAGTCTGGCCAAACGTTTCGACCGCTTCGATAAACGCCGCATGGCGTTTTTTCTCAAGAAGATAGTGCGTTGGAAGTTTCTGTCTTGCCATAACATCCTCCAGTTGCAGACTGCCAATTCATCCGGCAGTACGTAATCGCATTCCTCTAATGCTTTGATGTTGAAATATTTCGCAGAATCTCTGGTGGGCGTTGGATATAATAAGCCGCTTTTGGATAAACCGCACTCTCGAAAACAAAACAAACGCCCCGGCAATTGGGGCGTTAAGAAGAACTGCTATACATCGTTACGGCGCGGTATCGGCCTCTTTCTGCCACAAGACAACGTACTCATGCGTAATGCGGGGGAGCTTCAAGCGAGCATACTCTGTTCGATTGCTTTCCATGTGGTGCTGCTCTTTGATGAGCACGGCTCGAAGCTCGCCTTGTGGCATACGAGATATGATCGGTGCTTGAAAGGAAAAGTAGCGTCCGCTTCGTCGGATATCACCGATAATGAGGCCGTAGAAGCCACCGAGAACGGTGGCCGCCCGTTGGTTTCGTAGCGCCACCTGTAACTTCTCCAGAAACTCTTCCTCGGTGGCGCAACGAGAGAGATCAGCGGGGTGGGGGTTCCTCCCCCACACAGAGCCGCTGTATACGACGATGTTGTGATACGGCGGGTGGGAGAGAACTAAGTCGGATGGTTTGCCTACTGTTTCGAGGATGGAGTGTTCGAGGATGTTGAAGCCTGAGTGGAGATCCAGTCCGTAGGATTCAATCCCCATCTCGCGTGCCACTTCGACCGATGTGCCGCTACCTACCATCGGATCGGTGAAGACGCGCGGTCGGAGATATTCAAAGATTCGCTTGTACACGTGTCCGGAACAATTCCCCCGATAGCGGGCATTCCCCCATCGGCCGCGGTCGGGAAACGAAAAAATGCTTCCTTGCGAGAACGGATAGGTGTTTTCTGCCTGGGTGTAATTTCTCACGGCCGACCTCCCATTCTTCCTTCCACGACAGCCTCTTCCTGTCCGCTTGCAAGTTCGGATATGAACCGCAAGTGGTCTACGGCTTCCGTTGCCTTTCGCGCTGCGGTAAAGATGGCCTTCTTGTCTTCCTTCAATACCCGGAGCCACGAAGCGATATATTCGGCATGCCGAAGCTTCCCCGGTATTCCAAGATGGGCGCAGAGGAAAGCGGCCGTGAGCTCGGCGATGAGTTCTTCGGCGGCGTAACTCTCGTCTCCGAAGCGTGCGGAGAGATTACGGTTCAGCCGTGATGTGTGTCCTGTCCAATGGCCGTGCTCATGCAGGGAGGTGGCGTAATAGTGCTCGACGCTTTCGAAATCCTTTCGATCCGGCAGGTGGATGAGATCGAGCGATGGCACGAAGCACGCCACAGTGCCGCCATGCTGTATGCTCGCCCCGATGTGGGTAATGAAGCTTTCTACCTGTCTGTAGGTTATATCCGTAATTGGTGCTGGCGATCGGTACAGTCGTGCAGGCAGCCCCTCACACTGATCGATGTTGAAGACAGAGTACCATTTCAGAAATGGTATCTCCTCCTCCGTTTCCTTGCCGGACTCATCTACGGCTTTCTTGGTATATTTGGACGCATATACAATGCTTGTGGCTTTCTCTCCTTGCTTGACATGCCCGCCGAGATCTTTCGCCTGCCGGTATGTCAGCCACCCTGCTTGGGTAAAGGCGGTATGCCAGAGAAGCAGAACATTCACTCCTGAATATTCTTTCTGCGATACCGCGTTATACGGCAACGTGGTTTTCCAGGGTTTGACCCAGGGGACGGTGCCGCTCTCAAGTTCCGCGATAATGCGGTTCGTCACTTCTTCGTACAGAGACATAGGCGTCCTCCTTTCAAGGTTCAATGCCTATGCCCCACAGTACGGGGTTACGGACTACGGCAAAGGATGGGAGATGTGCCTAGAACAGCAAGAATATCCTTTGCTGGATTTTATGAAACGTGCCTCGATCGCGCTCTTTTGTTAGCCGCGAGCTGTATGCTATAAGGGATAGCTTGCGAACTACATCCATTCTTTGCTCGCCTACATCGTGTGCGCATAGCACGCTAGGTGAAATCTCGTAGAAAATTCAAGTTTTTGAAAAACCGGGCGTATGCCTTGGGCGTTTGGTGTGTGCAGGAGAGAGAGGGCTTGCGGGGTTTCGTAATTCAAAGTACTTCACCCACAGACTCGGCATACCGGGTGCTGTTTGGTACGACAAGCGAGAAGCGGCTTGAAAATATGATCAGGGCGAACAAGCGGTTGAATAGTTTAATAACGGCGCCAGCTCAGAACTAATTTCTGTTCACAGATGAATCATCACTCTGTGCAAGATGTTTTGAAACACGCATGGACGGCCGGGAGATCCCGTTGCTCTTACGGACTGAGAAAGAAACATTACCCCGTGGTCCGAGAATGGGGTGCAAACGAAAGCAATAGGATCCATGTCAGAGAGCGCGGGGACCTATTCTGTTGCCGCATGAGTCGCCGTCGTAGCGCCTTCATGTAGGCGAATCCCCTTGCTCTCATTGTCCTCGTAATGTGCTGAAAAAATTCTCCGAACTGGCTGGTAATTCTCGAATAACAGTAGCTTAAGCTCGTAAGAGGCCCCTCTTATTAAAGCGAACGGCACAAATAGGCCAGCTGCAATTGATACTGCGGCGATGGCTGGACTTTCCAATGTTGTAAGGGCTACCAACGGAACAATAATAACTAATACACCCTCGAGCCCAAGCCGAAATATGTAGAAAAGATATAGTTTCCACACTCGTGGATATCGCAGGAGAAACATCGCATCGTCGACTTTTTGGACAGTTGCACGCGGGAACACTGCAACCATTGACGCGACCGATAGACACATATAGTAAAAGGGATAAAGCACAGCAAATAAGCTGAACAACGCGATATACGGGTCCGCAGATGTAGCTTCCCGGACCGCAACTGTGAGTTGATAGCTAACAAATGCGATTGCACCGAAGAACATATACACAGCAATCTGCGCGAATAGAAACCACATAATGCTCTGTATTCGGACGTTGCATATCGTTGCCTTGATGGACCCACGCTTGCGTTGATAAATCAACATCAAATCCGTAGCAATGGTTGTTACGACTAACGGCTTGACCAGGAATACTCCAATTAACGCTGCGATTAAGTAACGAGAACCTAGCAGTTTATTTATCAGGGCTGGCACGCTCTGATAAATAAAATCACTCGATATTGATATGTGAATTGCATCTAAGTGTGACTTAAATAGCTGGTCGATTGTTACAGCGAGGAAGAAAAAGGCAAAAATAGCCCAGTTCTTGAAGAATAAACTGATCGGCCGTTCTAGAAAAACATATTTGATTTGTCTTCCCTGCATGATTTCTTATTGTTTTGTTTAAATAATAGGTCGCCTCCTGCCTCTCCCCCGTCGCTGCTGAGCCAACACGTTGATAGCTGATCCTTTGTAAGTGGCCCTTTGAACTGCCGAAGTATGTCGACGAGATAACTCCAAATCCCATCTTTTACAACAAAACCACAACCTAACTTTTTTTGTACCTGATAACGTAGGCTCTTATCCACGAAATATGTACTTGGAATGTTCGGTAATACGTGGTGAGAAAGATGGTGGAGTGTACCAAACGTGATAAGTCGGGCGACAAACCCAACGTTGTAGCTTCTTGCACAAAACACTTCAGTAGGCTTATCAATACCCTTAAGTCCGTAATGCGCCACGTTCTGCAGTAGACCCCACACGGCGCAGAAAAAAAGCTCATAAAACAATAACTTTGTTAGCCCACCTAAGTATATCATTAATCCCACTACTACCATAACCAATAACTGCGCCGCGAACAAATAAGGCGTTCTTATCCGCTCCTCCACTGGAAAGCGTATTGGTAACTGTCTTGTTTGAAACACCAACAGCGCGAAACCTAGGCTTTGCACAGCAACCGCATTAACACCGAACAGTCGGAGATAGTACACAAAACGTGTCGACAAACATTCTGGGGCATCTACACGGTCTGGTGAATACCCTCGAGCCGATCGGCCAAAACTATGATGTGCCGCATGTGCTGGCCTGGCAACGTAGCCATTCATTCCTTGAATTGCACAACCTAGAACTAGAGCGAGCGTGTTGTGAATAGAACGACCCCTTGCGAGCACGCCTCGCCTTGGAACCAATGTATCGTGTATCGCTTCGTGTGTTCCATAGAACACGGGTATAACAAAAACCAACAGACCGTAAGATGCCAGACCATTGAGCACGAACCCCAGAAAAAGAAGCGCCATGCTAGCCCAAAAAAATGCGACGCCGTACCACGGCGGGGACAAGTCCTTTGTTAACCCCTGGTTTTCAAATGGCTCGGCGGTGGTGGAATCACCAGCTAGACTAATTCGCGGCAGTATTTCTGGATAGTTTGTTTTCTGATCAATCTCGGCCATACGTGTGTGCTGTCGCTAATCCACGAAAAGGTTAGAACACCAAGCGGAATGGTATTGATAAACTTGTCTTCGCCAGCCGCCAAAATGAACCCATTAGCTCTTATTGCGCGCTCAAGGGCCGTATTCGGAACAACGGTGGCATAAAGCCTTCTGTTATACCCCTTGACCAGTATAAACAAGTAGCGATACGCGCTCCTTGTAGCAGCGAACCGGCACGTTGGTTCTTGTGTGATCCACAGGTTCCCGATCTCGCCTACCTCATTGATCATGAAGCCCGCGATAAGAGATCCCAACCGATCTCTGATAAGATGTAGCTCTACTTGGTATGGCTTGATCAGAAAGTAATACAGAACTGGCAACAAGGCCAGCCCCAACCACCTAGTCACGACTCCCGCATACCGCGACATGCCAGGTCGTCCCCAGTAACGACGAGTAAGCGTAATATAGTTTCGAAGCGTGGTTTCGTCCGCGATCTGTTCACCTTCTTGCTCATCGATGTATTTTTTGACCATCTCGTCGGTGATTGTCCCACGCTATCTGCCTACCCTGTACCTGCGCACACTCCTACGTTACACGAAATCCTGGTTCGCTTGGGTGATTTCAACATCCCCGAGCGGGACATTAGTATAGAAAACACTTACCGTTTTAATCATCCAGGGCCACAGGTAACGTCGCTGCCCATGACAGACTTGTCCTTTGCTCTGAGGGCCTTTATCAATGCCTTCTTCTTTTCTTCTGGGAGTTTCTCGATCGCCGCGACAAGGTCCTCGACGTCTTTCTCCGTATTATCCTTAATCGCTCCGACCACTGGGCCTGCCACCCTGTTCTGTTCCTCGATTTCCTCTAGTCTCTGATCCCGCACATTCTCTGTCTTTCTTAGCACCTGTTTCATCGTTGCTTCCTCGAATATCATAGTAGTTATTATCTGGACCACGCTGGCAACAGAAATGCCCCGATGATCGACATATCCGCCCTTACACGGAAACTACTGAGGGAGAGGTTAGCAGAACTCTATCCAGGCCAAGAATATGAACTGTTCTACTTCTGCCTCACCTCGAACCAAGTTCCGTTCGGTTATTCGCACCCTGACATGATTTTAGATCTCGTTGCGCCCAATACGCCGATCGATGATAACCTCCGTCTCTTTTATGTTTTTCTTTGCTCCTATTATTTCCTCCTTGACGCTGCCGTCGACGGGCACCTCCCGACACGCACTTCCATTGTAACACTGACCCCCCTCCTTCATCTAGCTATTAACGCTCTTGAACGTATCACGCACTCGCATGCGCCTTTGCGCCCACTTCTACAGGACGGTGCATTTCTATCTTCGTATATATCTAGAAATTCTAGCGCGGTAAGAGATGAGATTTGCTTTCAAAGCACCCCCTTGGTTGTGGACGAGTCCGTAGAGTACGAAAGCATCGTCAACCGTTCCAACTGCTTCTTTCTTCTATATCAGTTGGCCACTCTTCTAACGCAGCGACCCTACTGCCTGCACACAGTAGCTCTTCTGAAGCATTACACGTTCTACGTACAGTTAGCCGATGATCTCGGTGACTGGCGCATGGACTACCAAAAGCAGAATTACACATCGTTTCTGCGCCAATGTTTTGTTGATTGCGGCCGCTTACTATCTCTCGACGAGTTGGAGGAGTATATCTACCTGAAGGGTAAATACGAGACACGTTTATTGCACCTCATCTCTAGTTGCAAACAGTTGATAAACAAACTTCGTTCGTGTACGGAACGGAGTGACACATATTTCGAGCGCGCCATTCGTAGGGAACAGGACAATCTGCTTGGATTGCTGACACAATTCCAAAATACGAAAAAGCGGTTTCTCAAGCGTCATGGGTAGTAGGCACCGTCGATAAATACCCACGGATTTACTATACCGACCATTAGTTTTGATTCAATCTGAATACCTAGTTTGATCAATTCGTTCGTTGGGTCTTTCTGATTCGCTCGGCAGTACCCCAATAAATCGTGCCACACGACTGAGTAGATATCATGAATCGTTGACAGCAGTAATCCCGACGGTTTGACGTGCTCAAATATTACAAGGTGGCCTCCCGGAATCAAGACACGCGCCATTTCCGCAAGGCATTTTGCCCATTGGTGCACTGAACATAAGAGAAATCGCGAAACGACAGTTGAGAACATGCTGTCTGCAAAGGATAGACTCTCAGCCAAGCCAACCGAATAGTGCACGTTTCTAGGTCTTAGACGTTTTCCCCATATTTGACGTATGTCGATCGCGAATACCTCTGCAGTGGGCGCATAGTCCTTTAGTGTTTCCCCTTGACCGACTCCGATCTCGAGAATCTTTCCACTTCTGCACTTCAGTGCATGTCGGAATAGCTCTTTGGCTACCTCGCGCTTCCTTGTCCGAATGTAAAGACTCATGGCCTCTGAAGCATGTTCTCGGTTATTTGTCTTTCCAGACGCAGATACTCTCGTAATGGTCCCGCAGGATCAGGGATCTCTTCGCTATTTCGATTATCGCCTTATTCAGAGGTGCTCCTGGGGCCCGCTGGATAGATCCGTAAATTCACGATCCCGGGTAGAAATGCGTCGATCCATGTCTTGAGTCCATCCAGCACCCACTTATCGCTCGGACCAAAATACTAAAGGTTACAGCTAACCATAAACTATATTCTGTGAAATATTTCACTGAATGTTCGTTCACGATATGGTAGACGTTTAGGGTTCGGAAGGACAGCAATTTTCATCCCTACCCTACCATCCGGAGAACAATACTATGAAACTCTTATTACGCCGCAGTCAGAAGAAAGGGCTTGTCGGAAGCATCACCTTTATCCTCGATTCCCGAGCCGAACTTGCAGCCGAAGAACGAGAGAACGTCAAAAAGTACAGAATGGGAAAAGAGATCCTGTACTACAAGGAAAAGGTAGATACGAGCAGAAGCGATCCTGAAAGCTGGTCAGGTATCGCGCGGTCGCTTGCTGCCCGAGCGTTAAGCATCAAAATCACAGTCGATGATGTGGTCAACGGGAAGGCGATTGAGTGCAAGGACATTCTAGAGATGCGTGCGGCAGAGGAGCAGCTCAAGGAAGCGTGCAAGCTGTTTAAGGAAATGCTTGAGAGCGCCGCCCACTTTGAAGGAGAGCAAGTGATTGAGTTTTGATAAAGATCCTCTCGTCCAGGGTTACCGCATCGGAGAAACAATCGCCGCGGTCGTTACCGGAATACTCGGCGGCATCTGGAAGGTGCTTGCCCATATATTCGGTTTCGGCCGCTTCCCTCGCCTCAAAACCGGCCCGTCACGAAATAAAGAATGGAAAGAAACCAAAGCGCTCTACCAGGAAGTTGAAAGGCTGTTTGCATCATCACCGATTGGGAACGGCGATCAAATTAACATAGCAGCCACCATCGCTCTAGATGCAAGAGAGCGTGCCGGGCTGGACTCCGACGGTCCATTCCTCGAACCGATCTGTGATGTGATAGTGGGCCTCATGGCAGAGGAAGGACTCTGGGCGCTTCCCGAAGTCGATTGGTCCAAGGAATGGGGGCTTGAGGAAGGGTTGGAGCTGCGGAAGTTCCTGCAAGCAGAACGGCGCTTCCTCGTGAACTACGAGACCAATATGTCGATCTGGAAGGAAAAGCTCTTCTGGATCTTTCAAGGAATGATGGGGTACTTGCCGGCGAGAACATTTGCCGGAGGAAATAGCGACGGCGCCTTCACCGTTCCCTTAATCGATCTTCTGGAGAAGCCGGACGAAGTTATCGAGCGACTGGTCGTTACATTCTTCGATCGGGATATCTCGGAAGCAAAGCTTTTTGAACGGGTACGCAATCAGCTTGACCGGAATGCTAAACTCGCGTCAGGAATCGATCCGAAGAGCGAAACGGGCGGCCGGATAATTCTTCCGACGGCAGTAAAAGATAAAAGCCCGAAAGAACTCATTGCATCCTATCTCCACGCAACGCCATTCGAAGACTTCCTGGAGTATCCCCTTCCATTCTCAATACCCAGGGCATCACGGTTTGAACATACCCATATCCTCGGGGGCACGGGGCATGGAAAGACGCAACTGCTTCAGAGTTTAATCCAGAATGATCTCTCCCTCGTCGCGGAAGGTGAAGCAAGCATATGCGTCATTGATAGCCAAGGAGATCTCATCAATACCATATCCCGGCTTTCATGCTTCTCATACCCGCCCCTCTCCGATCGCCTGATCCTCATCGATCCTCATGATGTGGAGTACCCGGTATGCTTAAACCTTTTCGACTTCGGGAAATCACGGATCGATCGTCTCAACTCCAAAGAACGGGAACAAATACTAAACAGCGCCGTAGAGCTGTATGAATATATCTTCGGATCACTCCTTGATGCCGAGCTGACGCAGAGACAGGGGTTAATATTCCGCTACCTTGCACGGCTCATGATGACGATTCCCGGCGCTACACTCCATACCCTTCGCGAGGTGTTGGAGCATGGCGAGAAGTGGAAACCGTACATGGGGAAGCTTACCGGGATCACCAAAAGTTTTTTTGAAACGCAGTTCTTCTCCCCCTCCTTCCCGCAGACGAAGAAGCAGATATTGACGCGGTTATGGGGGATACTCAGCAATCCCTTCTTTGAGCGCATGTTTGCCCACAAAGAAAGTAAAATTGACATGTTCGAAGCCATGCAGGGAGGGAAAATAATACTAGTAAACACCGCGAAAGACCTGTTGAAAAAGGACGGCTCGCAAATACTCGGAAGATTCATAATTGCCATGATCTCCCAATCCGTTCTTGAGCGAGCGAGGGTGACCCAACACGCCCGTCTTCCCTGCTTCGTCTACATCGACGAAGCCGAAGAGTATTTTGACGAACCGATGGTCGATCTTCTAAACCAAGCACGTAAATTCAAAGTAGGCCTTACCTTCGCCCACCAGAATCTTGATCAGCTCACGCCAAAGCTTAAAGGAACCATAATGGCGAATACGAGTATCAAGCTTGCCGGCGGCGTGAGCTTCAAAGACGCCCAGGAGCTGGGTCGGGAGATGCGGTGCGATTCCGATCTACTCCTCCGTACAAAGAAACGTCAAGAAACTACCGAGTTTGCCTGCTTCGTGAAGAATGTGACGCCGCAACCGCTGACGATCACGGTGCCGCTGGGACTTGTTGAGCGGCTTCCCAGGATCGACGACGATGATTACGAAATACTGATCGATCGAAATCGAGAACGGTATTGCGCACCGTGGTGGGAGGAGGAGACGCCTAGCGTAGTTGAAGCAACGCCACAGCCACAAGAAATACAACCGCAAGTCATACGAGAAGGGCCGACACCCAAAACGACAGCACCAGCACAACCAGTAAGCCAAGAGGCGCAGAAAGAAACAATAGCCGAGAAAGAAGCTCCTCCTCTCTCCACTGCACCGGCGCCGTTACCCCCCACACCTTCACTGCCGGAATTACTGCCTGAACCGACGCCAGAGATTCAACCGCAAACGGTAAGAATAACAGCACCCCCAAAGCCAAAGAAACCAAAACCCCTCTACACTGAGACCGCTCCCCTCGGCCGTGGAGGACCGGAGCACAAATATCTCCAGGGACTGGTAAAGCAGGCAAGCGAAGCGCAGGGATACCGTGCAGTAATTGAGAAAGACATCCTCAACGGCCAAGGAAAAATCGATGTATCTCTTGAACGCGATGATGAAATAATTGCGTGCGAGATCTCGGTTACCTCAACCCCGGAACAAGAGCTTGAAAACGTCAGGAAATGCCTGAAAGCCGATTACCGGAAAGTAGTTGTGCTTGCGTCGAATGCGAAACGACTGAAAGCGATGAGGGATCACATATCGCCAAACATTGAATCACACATCGAAAATGTCTTGTTCTTTCTCCCAGAAGAATTCGTTGGGTACATAGCGGAAAAAGGAGCGGCGAAAGCGCAGACCGAAAAAACGGTGCGAGGGTACAAAGTGAAAGTCAGATATTCCGCGGTTGCTCAGGAAGAACAATCCTCTCGGAAGCGGGCTATTGCAAAGGTGATTGCGGGCAGTGTGAGGAGGATTAGTGCAAAGTGATTGCGGATGTGATCATAAAATCGATGAAGATCTATGCTGCTGCTGGAAGGCGTTCACGCCCAGCAAAAACATCATCCTTAATTTCTTGAAAAGGGTTTATTACCTTAGCCAAGGTAGGACTTTGTCTCTTAGGCTACGTTAACATAGGCTTTCGGAAAGTCTTGACCGACCAAAGAAGCAACGAAATAGTTCACAAAACCTTTGAGGAAATTGATACAGAAAGCTACTTGCTTCCCTCCTACTCTTTCGTCAGAAATCGGCAAGATAGGTACATTAGACAGTCTCGAAGCAACCCATGAATAGAGGTACAATATCAAGAGATATGCTTAGCTAGAGGTTTGGGTGTTATCTGTAACCTGTGGATAAGTAACATATTTGATGTAGATACGAAGCTGTGATATGCTGCAAAGCAGCACATGGTCCCGATGTTGTATTAGCTAAGCTCTAGCGAAATCGGTCGAGAATGCGATACCAGTTGTCGATAGATAGGGTGTATTTAGGAAGAGGATGCATTGGTAAGACACGTTCTTTGTACGGCAGGCAGCACGGCACTATTTTGCCGCATGTTCCCCATTCGCTGTAATGGTTATTGCTTTGCCACTCTTTGACAATTAAATATGCCCCTTGCTCTCACGGCTAAATCGCGGGAAAGGGGCTTTTTTTTACATCCAACCTCGGGTTTGGCTCAGGTTCCACGAGGCAACACGGGGGTCACGGGATAATCGCACCTATATATATAACGGTGCGGAACATGGTTGCCTTCTGTAGCACACTTGCGTCTTGTGCGAGGAAGGCATTGTACCTTAACTACCGATAAGGAGTGCTCACTATGAAAGATAATAGCTATTCCCCTATCATTGTCAAAGCGTGATTTGACAGAATGAGCCACATAATAAGCTTTGTACTCACGACACCGGGCCCCTATGAATTGCAATAGGCAAAGTAGGGGCCCTTTTTATTCTCTCTTGCCTATACGTTGTTTTAACGATTTCTTTTTTTCAAGAGCTTGTATCAAGTGTTGCTGCGTGTCTTTACTTTGCGGCTCCAACTCCAAAGAAGCCAGAAGATACTTGATTGCAATATCAATATCTTCTGCTTTATCAGCATATTTCGCATATACGTAGCCTGCGGTATCTAAGCGGCGCCAATAAACCTCATCATCAGGCGATAACCTGGCAAGGTTCTCTGTTACATACGAAAAAGCTAAGTCCTTCTTATCCTGTTTTTCTGCTTCTGCATAATAGAACGCAAGATTATTTTTAATGTCATAAGCGATGTCTTTGGTACGTTCAATATCTGGTAGGTTGAGAGCCAACTCTAATGCGTTTTCTGAATGTGAAATAGCTATATCTATATTTTCAAACCACCAATAAACATACCCTAAAAACGCATACGCTTCGGGCGTTTGTCCAAGTACCTCTTGACGTTTATTAGCGGCAATAACGCTATTAAACGCATCATTTCGCTCCATACAAACTGTTGCGATCTCGCGGTACATAAAACCCCTTAATTGTGCATCAGCTAGCACGTCTATCTCCTTATAAAGCCCCACAAAATCTCCCGCATCTATATATCGCTTAATGTCTGAAGATTCTATTGGCTTAACTGCCGAAATTTGGGTAGGGCTAATCCACCTATCTTTTCTATCTGCAACGAAAAAGCGCTCCTGAAACCAACGTAGTTTTTTGATATCATCCTCGCGGGCAAAGCAGCCTACTCTGAACTCCCACCAGACACTGCCGCTGCTGTCTCGTGTCTGATTTAGAGGCTTCATGGGTGTCAATTGCTGCGGGGCTAGACGGGCCAAAGTATCTTCTCTAATCTCGTCCCAGGATACCTTCTTATCGTCGGTGATTTGATTCTCGGCTATCCCCGCGAATCTCCCAGCGAACGAATGTAAATCGGTATTACGGATTACTTGTTCGGTCGATAGGTCGCTGGCAAAGCATGCTACACCCAGGAGAGGCCGCATGATTGGACTTGGATCATACATATCAGGTCGGAACACTGGAACGGCATAGATCGAGCTTTTCTTAGCGTCACTTCCCAATGCTGTGGACTCGAGGTCCAAATTTGCCACGTTAGGGTTTACAATTACTGTGAAGTGGAAGGAAGCGGCAATCTCTGCAACCTTGGCCACTACAGACTTGATCTTATCTACCTCGTCGCCCACAAATGATCCGGGCACAGGTTTCAGTTGGTCTGCTCCTGCGCTTTGACCGTAGCGATAGGCATAAATACAAATGGTCCAGTCGGCCGGCTTGACCTTTCTCAGCTCTTCTTGCACCTGATGCGACCAGTCTAGTGCTTGTGGTTCGTGCGTACTCATGTGAACCTAGACCCCTTATTCTAAGTTAAGCCTAGTATTGCTCGGTTGTCTGCATTTAGTAGAGCCGCAGTGGCCGCGCTATACCCGCTAAGGAACAAATACCCTTTTTCCATATTTCCCAAGTCGAAACTTGTGGCGCGGACATTCGCTGGAATGGGAACTCGCACCTCGACCACGTTCTTCATACCTTTCCTCTGAAGCCAGCTAGGGCCCTCCAACGCTGCGTTAACGAGCCCCCATATATAGTCCTCCAATTTGGAGTAGTTATGAACCTCAACATCCTGTTGGAGTCGAAAGCCAATTATCGGTAGCTCCACTCCACTCTCCTGGCGCTCCGTGTCGAAAATCCACAACGGGTAATTACTGCGCAACCCCCCATCGACTAGCAGGTTTGATCCCTCGGGATAAGGGCAAAAGCACAAGGGAATACTGATTGAAGCCTGAATCGCCAAGGCAACCTCTGTATTACGGGAGTGTATTGGCCCGAAGACGCGTGGTTTCGGGTCTCTTAGGTCTGTCGCAACAATCTTTAAGATTATTTTATTGGTGTCGAGTAAGCTTTGAAAAGTGAGTCTATCACCGGAACGGTTCAGATATCCTTCAAGCCACGTAACGAGTGCACCTGTCTCATACAACCCCTTTTTGACAGAGAATCTTTGCAGTAGGTCGGGGAGACCCTGGATCATTTCAAGTTCCGGCTGATATTTCTGGAGCAAAGCTCGTGTGCTACGCCACCGTTTAAACTTCCCGGCGTTTGCAAGTTTTTGCAATTCCTTACCCGCTTCAACCAATCGCGGAATTGCTGATCTGAAAGATTCTATGTTGGCCCGTAGTTTATTGAACGGCACAGGGCCATCGCCTAGCAGTTTGGCGAAGTCAAGCTGCTCCATGATCATGTTGAGATCCTGTGGTGTAATGGAAAATGGCCGCGACGAGGGGTTCCGCGCGCGGTAACCAACTGCTGCCAACGCCGCCACTATCGCACCGGCCGACGTTCCAGCGTAGCCTCGGAACTGTAGATTCGTCTCTTCCTGAAATCTCGCAAGCGCACCAACATGCGCAATGCCTTTGATGCCGCCACCTTCAAATACTGCAAACACGTCAGTCATTATCGTCTAGATGATGTTTTAAAGATTTTGGTTGTCGTACGCATCGCTTGTCCCTCAGCCAGCTTTACATACACCTTCCTTTTTGCAAAAAATCTAGCTGACCTCTGTTACTATGCGGGACTGGCTTGTGACTCTAGCCCGGTCGCCTGCGTCCCGCTCGCGGTTGGCGTGGCGCTCTACTTTCTTCGATCCTAGCAAGCGCTCAGAGAGTCCGTCTTTTCCGGTGAGTACGTGCCGCAGGGTTCAGTACCCCTTCCTCGCCTCCGAACACCTAAATTCCCCAGCCGGCCAACGTAAGGGTTTGTCCTGTGACACCGTTCGCGGCGTCGGAGGCCAAGAAGAGCGGCCTGCGCGATATTATATTATAGCGCTCTTACTCCTCGGAGCTGAACCGAGAAACCCATACCGCGTCCATGCCCATGGTGCAAAGCATTTTCTTCGCGGCAATGGACCACGCGGCCCCACAAGTGGCTTCCTCACCCTTGGTCATTATTGAGTTTTGCCAACCCCAATATTCCGGCAACCGACTCCATTGACCGAACGGTCGGCGAGCGGGTCCCCTGTTCCCATTGCGAAAGCGTGCCCGGATGCACCCCAAGGGAACGCGCCATCTTTTCTTTGGACCAGCCTCGGTAAGCTCTGTGAAGGAAGAGAAGCTCACCGAAAGATCTGGGACAACGGTAGGGACAAAGCCCTAGAAAATTTACGATCCGGGGGTACATCCCGACCTCCGGCTCCGTCCGGTGGTTCTCCCAGAACCACACGGTCACACGGTTGACCCCCAGAACCTTCGCCGCCTGCCTTTGTGTTAAACCAAGCTCGTGTCGTCTCGCACGGATGTGATCGCCAAGATTCTGCAATTCTGTCGGGGACTTCCGCTTGTCAGGTATCTCTGACTCCAATACGACCGATGGCAGAAAGTTCCCGAACCATGGAAGCTTCGGGAACAATCCACCGAGCAATACATCAAATTAAACTGATGCCCATGTTCTGCGGCAGAAGAAAAGGTGTGACAACCCCGTCCTTTTTTCATAACCTCCAGTAGGGAGGGAAGAAAGATGCCTACCGAAATCCTGACCCTAGTTCCGGTCGTCTGCGTCCTGCTCGCCGTCGGCGCGGCGCTCTACTTTCTTCGATCCTAGCAAGCGCTCAGAGAGTCGTCTTTCTAGGTGGGACGACTCTCTACCGGGAGCAGATCCGACCGGTAAAACCCACCAGTTCTCGAATTGAGGCGCCTCTGGGAACCGGGAAAGTAGCCAAGGATTTGATATAAAGGCTCTTGGCGGAGAAGCCGAATCAACGAGTCCCTGCGACCGATAGCGTGAGCCAAAGTGCGACCTCGGAGCGATCCTATTCTCGTCGTAAGCGGGGCGTTGCTCGCGACCAGCGTGGCGCTTTTCTTGGCCGGAGTCACTCCTTACCCTTACGGTTGGATAGCGTTAAGCTTTATGGTCGCTTTGCGTCTCGGTTCCCTGTTGCGGGAAAATGGGGATAGGCGCGACAAATTCCTCGCGTAGCGTACCTCGAACCTCACAGCCAACTTACAACATCCTCAACGAGGCCGCGATATTTTCTCCGCGGCACTCGCTCACCAGTCTCCGAGCGCGCGCCATCCAACCATGCGCCACCTCGTGCAGGGTCACGGCGAACACCACAAGGCGGCGTCCACACAACTCAAGCCTGCCGCGCCTGCATGCGACACCGCGAGCGCCGCGCAATCCGTCCGATATATTAAGGGGGCGGTCACACCTGGAATGGCGAAACATCGCCTTTGCCGCGACGCACTACAAGCGGGGTACCGTCCACCAGATCGACCACCGTCGTCGGCTCGTAGCCGCAGTTGCCGCCATCGATGATGAGGTCGACCTGACGGCCCAGCCGTTCCCTCATCGCGTCCGCATCGGTCAAGGGATGATCATCGCCCGGCAGCCAGAGCGTCGAGCTCAAGATGGGTTCCCCTAGCGCGGCCAGGATCGCGAGCGCCACTGAGTTGTTCGGGACGCGCAAGCCTATCGTCTTACGGCGCGGCGCCTGCAAACGCCGCGGGACCTCGTGGGTCGCTTTCAAGATAAAGGTATAGGGACCCGGGGTCAAAGACTTAATCAAACGGTAGGCAGAATTGCCGACTTCGGCATACAGTGCGATCTCGGAAAGGTCCCGGCATACCAGGGTAAACTCGTGCTTCTGATCGACTCCGCGCAGTAGCCGGATGCGCTTCTGGGCAGCCTTGTCCTCGATACGCCATCCGAGCGCGTAACAGGAATCGGTGGGGTAGATGACGACGCCTCCGCCGCGCAGGATCTGTACCGCCTGGGCAACCAGGCGCTTTGGCGGAGACCTCGGGTGCATGCGGAACAGCTGAACCATCGAAACCGCTCCAAACGGGTATGGGGGCCGCTACGCGAACCCATGGAGTCTCCGTAGATATTTTTTGATGATTATACTCGTCATTGCCAAATAACCGACGACCGGCACGCTCAAGTTGGGCTTGCTAATGCGTACGCTTCAAATGGAACAGCGGTGGCCGATAACTTTCATCTTCCCGTCAATATATCCAACAATGGTTTCGATCCTCTACGGCTTTGAGTAAAGCGGCAAGTATGGCTAATTGGATTATTATTGTAGCGCTCGTGGTTATGACTGCGGTGGGGCTGTTGTTATGGCAACGCCGCAAAAACGCAACCCAGAAGACACAAAAGAAAAGTCTTCGCACCTATAGTAAATACCGCTCTGTCCGAGTCCACTACAAGCAGGACGCATGCGCCGCCGTGAAAAAACTTAAAGACAAACTGATCCTGTCGCAGAATGCTCCCACGCTTCCGCTCTCCGATTGCACCGTCAAACACTGTTTATGCAAGTACGTCTATTTAGACGATCGCCGACAGGACGACCGTCGAAGCCCCTTGGTGCGATTTTTCGTAGACTCCGGCGTCAGCAATTGTCGCACGGGTATTGAACGTCGAACTTCGAAACGCTCTTAGAGACCTCTGCACTTTTTCAGGGGCAGTGCGCACTAACCCCAAAAATCCCGCGGATTTACATCCCTGTTAGAAGGAGGTACAGCACTAACCAAGATTATCGACTATTTTCCGATTGAGGTAGGCGTAGCACACTGATCATCTCAATACGATCGACTGACAAAGTCCAGCACAAGGTCGCGGTATTTCCCCCTGGGCTCCCGCCCCCCTCTCTCCCATCGAACAATTGACCCAGGATCGACCCCGATAATTTTTGCAACCGTTTTAAACGTAAGCCCCCGATGCATTCGATGGAGCCGCAGCCGATCGCCGAGCGACCGGGCATTCTGGTACGGGCAGTAACCGAGAAATTCCATGATGGCGGGCCAGTATTTGACGGGCGGTGTCGTCTTCCCCGTCTCCCAATTGTGCAGCGTCTCCACCAATACTGACAAAAAGGCAACAGCGTTGCTTTGAGTCAGCCTTCGCTCAATACGGGCTTTTTTAATGTGCTCGCCGAGGGTAAGAAGATTGTAAGATCTTGTTTTTTCAGCCTTCAGTTCAATATGGCAAAAAGGCAACGCGGGGATGCCCGTGCGGTTATTTAGGTGACCGGGTCGGCCGCTGTCACTGTACATCAGAACAGGTTAAACGCTACCGCGCCAGGATTTCTGGCCCGCTCTTGGACCGCATCGACATGACAATCGAGGTCCCGAACGTACCGCACGAGGTACTCCTCGACCACCACAGCCATGCCGAGACCAGCGCCAGCATCCGCGAGCGTGTATGCGCCGCCCGCGCCCGCCAAGTCGAGCGCAGCGGCAAGCCCAATAGCCACTTAGCCAACAAAGAGATCGATCGTTATTGCCGGCTCATCGAGACCGACACCCGCCTACTCGGGTCCGCCATCGACCGCTTGGGGTTTTCCGCGCGCTCCGCGCATCGTATCCTCAAGGTCGCTCGCACGATTGCGGATCTCGAACCCCGAGATGATATACAAGCAACGCACTTGACCGAGGCGATCTCCTATCGACGGCTAGAGCGGCCCGCGCGTTGACCCGCGCCCGGGGGTTACCTCGGCAAGGCTCATCAGGTAGGAAGCGAGACTCAGCAACTCCTTACAGGCGTCGCCTGACGGTTGTTACTGTGCGACCGGGCTATCACTGAGCGCGACGTTGCATCTGCTCCTCATACATTCTGTCTAACTCGTCTTGAGTGTTATCCACTTCGTTGTCGGGGTTCGCGTCCTCCCGCTCTTGGTCCTCGCGGTACTCACTCGATTTCCGTTCCACCGCTTGGCGGGTGGCCGGTACTGTTAGACTTGCTTTCTGGCCTTCTGTCGGCGCGGTCCGCGCTTCTCGTTGTACTTCCTGGCCTGTCGCATGCGAGGAGCCTTTCCGGTCGATCTTTCTTGCGATCTTCTGACCGAGGTTTTGCATGTCCGTCCCGAAACCCCTTACTGTATTGCAGGCCGAGAGGTTCACGGTGCAGAGCGTCACTGCGAGCCATAGCGCCCCACTTCTTGCGTTCCACATACTCTGCGGACTCCTACCATTCGATTGCGTAGCGATGTGCGGTCGTGGAAGAGGCATTATATATGCCATTGGCTGCGCTTCACGGCAACGTGGGCCGGCCGCATTGAGATTCAAAATCACGAAGTGGCTCGCCTTGCTGGCAGCGGACGTTCACAAAAATTCGACAGCGACGATATGTCGTTCAGAGCTAGGTCAGAGCCGCAGCAGCCAGTATGTCCGTTCTGGATACGAGGTGTCGTGCACGGATAATTCTTGGAGCCCAAGTTTGGTAAAAAGAGCCCTCATGCCGCCGGCCATAATGTCGGTGCGTCCCATGCGATAGGCGAATCCTTGTGCACGCAATCTACCAATTAACGAAGCGGAAAGCTTATAGGCAATGTGCCGTCGCCGAAATCCGGGGTCCACACAGAGAGTATCTCCATAAAACACCCGCTTCCCTCCTTCGAACAAGTAATCAAGGG
>Ga0187893_10005704_pt1 | contig 22047 bp, 19 predicted proteins | sample MA1701074metaG_FD_139574 | JGI IMG/M metagenome (GOLD analysis project Ga0187893, IMG submission 139574) | White microbial mat communities from a basaltic lava cave in the Kipuka Kanohina Cave System on the Island of Hawaii, USA - MA170107-4 metaG ...
AACGGTTCTTCGGCGCGGCTCGCAACATCGAGGAAGGCGGCAGCCTGACCATCATCGCAACTGCGCTGATCGATACCGGAAGCCGTATGGACGACGTGATCTTTGAAGAGTTCAAGGGCACGGGCAACAGCGAACTCCACCTCGATCGCCGGCTCGTTGACCGCCGAACGTATCCCGCGATCGACGTCGCCGCCTCCGGCACGCGCAAGGAAGAACTCCTCCTCGATCCCAAGGAACTCGAGCTGGTCTATCGCCTCCGCCGCGTGCTGTCCGACATGAACGTCGTCGAGGCTATCGAACTTCTCCGCGCCCAGCTCTCCAAGGTCAAGAGCAACGCGGAATTCCTGATGACCATGAACCTGGCTTGAAAGTAGTTCCGATGAAGGACGACGGAACGACAAGGACGGACCGACTGCCCAATGGTAAGTCCGGAATCAAGAAGGGCCGTGGTTCGCCGGCGCTTCCGCATTCCGAATTCCACATTCGAAATTCTTGAAAGCACAGGAGGTTTTTTGTGAACGTGACCATCAAATACTGCACGCAGTGAAACTACTATCCAAGAGCCGCCGGTCTGGCGGAGGCGATTCAGGAGGAGTTTGAGGTCGATGCCAAGCTGATCGAAGGGTCGGGCGGCGTCTTCGACGTTCACGTCGACGGCACGCAGCTTTGGAGTAAGCACGATATCGGCCGCTTCCCAGAAAACGAGGAAATCCTCGCCAAAATCCGATCCTTGAAGGCGAAAAAGGGGTAACCCGACCGGCCGAAGGACCAGCGACTACGCGGGGCGGACCGTGCCGCAAGTGTCATGCGTTCATTAACTCCACGCACGGAAATATGCCGGACTGGGCGACGCGTAAGGCACAGCATAAGTTAAGCGGCATCTGTGCAGATAAGGGAGATCGGCCGTGGCGCGAAATAGCGACCGTCCGGCGACATGCTCGCCGAAGGCAAACGCCCACCCGACTCTTTCGATCGCTCCAGGATGTATGGCAAGTGCCTCAAGGGCCCCATGGTTGAAGTTCCCGGCATGTGAATTTGATCGCACCCAACGCGAAATGTGTGCGGCGCGTGGTAGACCGCCCGGTTCGGATTCCCGCTTTTTCGTTGATCGCCGGTTTGTTATTATGTTTATCTGATTCGTTAGGCATACACTCAAAGGGAATAACCATGCCCAAAACAAAAACCGCACCCAGGTCACGTTCAAAGGCCCAGGCTTCGCCTATGAGCTTGAAAGACGCGATGAGCGCCCTCGAAAAGGCCGGTTCCGCCCAAACGCGGAAAACTTATGCGCGACACGGCGCGCCGGAACCCATGTTCGGCGTCAGTTTCACGACCCTGAAGAACCTCTACAAGCGAATCGGCGTTGATCAGGAGTTGGCCCAAGCCCTTTGGAAAACAGGAAACTTCGACGCCCGCAATCTCGCGGTCAAGATCGCCGACCCCGCCGGCATTTCTTCTTCCGAGCTCGACCGCTGGGCCGCGACGCCGACCGCCCGTATGTGCACGGGCTATGTCTCTTACTTGGCCGCCGAAAGCCCCCATGGTCGCGCCAAGGCTGATAAGTGGCTCGCCGCTTCGGACGATTTCACGCGATCCGCCGGCTGGGATCTCGTGGGTGCCCTGGCGATGATCGATGAGTCGATCCCGGATTCCTGGCTCACGGAACGCCTCGCGGAGATAGAGAAAACCATTCATTCCGCGCCCAACACGCAGCGCTACCTAATGAATCAGGCGCTTATTTCCATCGGCTGCCGAAGCGCCGCCTTTCGCAAGTCAGCCGGCGCAGCCGCCAAACGATTGGGAACGATCGAAGTCGACCACGGCGACACCGACTGCAAGACCCCCCAAGCGTTCGATTACATCGAAAAATGCTGGGCCCATGCCAAATCCAAGGGCTTTGAAAGTCCCGCCGAGCAGGAGCGCTCGCGCGAGTCTAGGCGGACACGGTGCTAAGTAGGAACGCAGTATGATTCATCCATTTGTCGACGTCCGGTCGCAGGGTGCATCCCGATGCACTTCCATCGTGTAGCGCCCCCGCCAGTCCGACGCCCGGTAGTTCGCTCCGTCTCCCTGTGTTCGCCCGCCATCCGGTTCTACCCGCCCCCATGCGAATCTTGTACAATGCTTTGCGCATGGGTCTGGTCCCGTTGGAATGAAATATGCCCCTCATGCCTTTAATTGAACTCGACCGCTGCCCCATCGGGCGCGGCACGTTTACCGCCCTGGGTTGTACGGAATTGGCCGTCTTCCGCCTGGCCGATCCCGACCGCATCGTGGTGGCCGACAACGCCTGTCCCCACGCCAGCGGAAACCTCGCCGCCGGCAAACTCAGCGGTTGCATCGTGCAGTGTCCCTGGCATCATTGGGAATTCGATCTCGAGCGCGGCGTGTGCGTCAATTCCGAAAGGGTCTACATTCGACGCTATCCATCCCGCGTCCGCGAGGGTGTGATCTATGTCGATCCGTCGAGTCCGATCCGGGTGACGACGGTCCAGGACGGGAACCTGTCGCGCAATGGGGATTGCTCGGCGCTGGAGCCTCACGCCGGCGAGCCTTCACGGGCCTGTAGCTCAGCGGTAAGAGCAGGCGACTCATAATCGCTTGGTCGGGGGTTCGAATCCCTCCAGGCCCAATTCACCGAAAGAGTGACAAAGTCTGGCACTAAGAGCACTTACGATCGGCTTACCATTCCGACCGGACTTCGCGGCATACCGCGTTCTTGGACGATTCCAGCCATTTCTGGACATCCCTGGGCTAAAGCTGGCGCAAAAGTCTTGGCCGGTTGAATCGTAGGTTCCTGTCGCCCGTTGCTCCTGCTGCGGCAATACACTGATCCGCGGTAGCTGATTCACCGTCCTTTGCAGGTCGATCAATCGTGGGTCGGTGTACACCCGCGTCGTCACCCGCCCGCGAATCGGGCCGCGGTTGCTGATAATAGATTCTCCATCAATCGGAAATTGCCAATCGCCGATCGGCCATTCCCGCAATTGCGCGATGCTCTTATGGCCGAATCTCCACCGTCCGGTCCTCAATATGAACGCGCCCGTCGGAGACGAGTTGGATCGCTTCAGGATACGCGAGGCATTCCTGCTCGAAGACGCGCTCGGCTAACGTGTCCGGCGTGTCCGCGGCGAAAATGGGAACCCTGCGTTGAAGGAGGATCGGCCCATGATCGTACTCGTTGTCGCAGAAATGAACCGTGCAGCCGCTTTCCGTCGCCCTCGACGCGAGAACAGCTTCGTGTACGTGATGCCCGTACATGCCCCGCCCGCCGAACGCGGGAAGCAGTGCGGGATGGATGTTGAGAACCCGCCCGGCGAATTCCGGCGGAATCCGCCATAGCGACAGGAATCCCGCGAGGCAGACCAGATCGACGCTGGCCAATCGTCGAGCGATTTCAGAATGAAACGAATCGCAGGGATGATCGCCCCGAGTCACGATCTCCACTGGGAGCCCCGCGTTACGGGCTCGGACGACGCCCGCGGAATCGGCACGGGAGGAAATCACAACCGCGATTTTCGCCGACAGCGTTCCGGCAAGAATTCTTTCGTGCAGATTCAGGAGCGTGCGCCCGCCCCCGGAAATGAGCACGCCGAGTTTGAGCTCGCGCCCCAAAGAAACTCTCTTTTTGTCGTCGCCGCCCATAAACCGTGGTCCGCCCGCCCGCTAAAATAGGTTGATCCGCCGCCACACGCCGCTTTTCCATCGCCACCAAAGAAAGATGGCCGTCACGATAATCAGCGTTGAGGCCGCGATCCAGGGACCTATGCTTTTCAGTTCCGGGTAGAACGCCGTGAACCACCATCCGCCGCCGACCACGATCAGCCACTGCGTGCTGATGAAAAAGATCGACGGAATGAAAGTATCGCCCGCCCCGCGAAGGGCTGACGTAAACGTAATGGCCAACCCGTCAAACAATTGGAACGCCGCCGCGCAAATCATGACGGATCCGCCGATCGCTCGGACCTGCGGGTCGGGGTTGAACCATCCGATCAGCGACGATCCAAAGAGAAAATAGATCAGGGACAGCGAACCCATGTACGCGGAGGTAATAATCGCGGCGACGCGCGCCTGCCACACCGCACGGTCGGGGTTCCCCGCGCCGATGGATCGGCCGACCAGGGCCGACACCGCCCGGCCCATCCCGATTGTGGGCATGAATGCGACGCGCATGTACTGCCAAGCGACGTTGGTCGCGGTCAAATGGACGCTGCCGAAATTCGTCCCGATGAGCACGTTGACGAAGAGCGCCCACACAACCACCTCGGACAACCATTGGAAACCGCAGGGCAGCCCGACGCGAAGCAGATCGGTCAGGGGCTTGCTCGCCGGTCGCCAGGTTCGCCTCGAACCGAACTCGCGAGAAATTCCAGGGAGGAGCATGGCGATGGACAATCGAATCATGCGGTAGTTGACGGCGACCAACGTGCCCCAGGCGACGCCGCGTATGCCCATCGGCTCGAAACCGAAAAACCCGAAAATGAGAACGAAGCAGACGGCGACGTTCAGTACGTTGGCTTCGATCGCCGTCCAGACGGTAACCCACGGGCGGTGGACGCCGATGAAAAACCAGCCGAGGCCCTCGGCGGCGATGGTCGGCCCGGTGGTCAGCAGGGCGATGCGCAGGTACGCGATTTCGAGTTCCTGAACGCGCGGTTCGTGTCCGACGGCGGCGATCAATTCGGGAACAAACGGCCGGACGAGGAAAACAAGTATTCCGAGGATGGCTCCGACGTACAGCGATTGCCATGCGTACGAACTGCACTCCTCGAATTTTCCGCGGCCAAGGGCCTGGGAGGCGAACGTGGCGATGACGGAGACAACGCCCAGGCCGATCACGATGTACGACCACATCCAGACCTGGGCGGGCAACAGCGCCGTTTGAGCGTCCGTGGTGGGAAGAAAGGAAATCATCACGTAATCGGCGATGTCCATCATTGCCCGAGAGCTGGTGCTGATGACCGAGGGAATGGACAAAGCGATGACCGCGCGAAGGTCGGTTCCATCGCGGCGCGGCGTTTCCAGGGCGACGTTCAACGCGGAATCCCCAAAGGATCAAGGCGCGGCCCGGGCGGGGCGACGACCGCGCCGCCCGCCCAACCGCGCTTGTTATACCGCGCTGATGCAGAGTTCGACGAGTGTCAATCGCCTGTTTACCCCGCGGATTTTTTCACCTTGATTCCGCCGTTGTGGGTGACGACGCTAAGGCGGGAACCGCCCGCGCCGAGGCTGCCAGCCAGCTGGGTGCGCGAGGCCGATCCGAGGGTAATGGGGGCGTCGCTGGTGACTCTTCCGTTGTGAGTCTCGCAGCGGAGGTCGGCGGAGGTCTTGGCGCCGACGGCGATTTCGACGCCGCCGTTGTGGGTGGTGATGTCGCCGGAGACGCTTCCGCAGCGGCTCAAATCGACGGTGACTTCGCCGTTGTGCGTCGAGAGGGAAATGTCAGACCCCTCGTAATCGGCGGTGATTCGTCCGTTGTGCGTTTCGGCGCGGAGTTTTCCGCCGCGGGAGGCGATTTCCATGCGGCCATTATGGGTGACGGCGCGAAGATCCCCGACAAGACCCGCGACCTGCAAGCGGCCGTTATGGGTTTCGGCTTCAAGGTTGACTTGGCCAGGTGCGGTGATGTCGAAGCTCACATCGGCCTGCCAGGATGGCTTCCGTACGCCCTTCCACTTCCAGCCGACGCGCTGGGTCTCGCCGGTCCGCTCGACGAAAACGACGATGGCCTGCATGGCTTCGTCCGCGTCGCCTTGGGTCAGCCCCCCTGCTTTCTTGGTCACGCGGACGACGGCGGATCCGCCCGAAGGCTGCCCGTCAAAATGGATAAATCCGTTGTGAGTCTTGGCTTCGACAGCTGCGACTCCGGCAGGGTCAAAGGTAAGCTCCTCGGAAGCTTCGACCCAGACGTGGGGACCGCCCCAATTCCAGCAGCCGTCGGCGTGGACGACGATACAGCCGGTTCCCAGGACAAATAGCGACGAACCCAACATGCTCAACATGGCCAAGCGACGCATCATGATATGTGCTCCTGTAATTGGTAGTTTGACCTGAATCAAAAACCGAAACTTCATAACCGACATATTCGCAGAAATCAGGGACATATTCCAATGCTAAACGTTAGACCATCGTGTATTCTTGTGAACGGTCTGCCCCCCCTTCGGGTGCTTGGAAAGGGGCGGTTGCCTGGATACCCACGGCTCACGCCGTGGGCTTACATTGGGTGACGCCCTTCGGGCTGAAAGACCAAAGACGCATTCTGGTAAAGGCTCGCGCCGTGGGCTGGAACTTAATTACGCACCGCGGGCCGAATTGTCCTGACAAATCCCTTGGTAAAGGCTCGCGCAGAGGGCGATTCCCGAGGGGAATTCATTCTCCAGGGGTAAAATGCCCCCGTCGCGTTCGAGCGCGGAGCAAGAACAGAAAAACAGGTACGCCGAGAATGGCGGTGACGACGCCTATCGGGAGGGTCGCGCTGCCCAAGTCCTTTCCCATAAGCCAACCGGCAGCGCGGAGGGATAGCTGGGAGGCCCAATCGCAGACGACTAGGAACGCGGCGCCGAATAGAGCGGAGGCGGGCAGCAGAATTCGGGTGTCCGATCCAAATAGCAAGTGGACCACGTGGGGAACAACGAGCCCGACAAAACCAATGGGGCCGCAAAAGGCCACCACGCCGGCGGTCGCGAGCGAACACAGAACCACGCATCCGATCTGAAGCGCGGTGACGTTAACGCCGCGTCCGGCGGCCCAATCGTCGCCCAGGCGGTATTGATTCAATGCCCGCGAAAGCGCGACAAGCCCCACCCAGGCCGGGAGTAGCATGGGCAGGAGCGTCGCCCCCTCGATGCCGCGGATGGGATCGAGCGAGCCCATCATCCAGCGGACGATGAAAAAGGTCTCGCGCTCGGATGACACGGCGGTGACGAACATCATCATGGCGGAACAGAAAAGCCCGAGGGTCACACCTGCGAGGAGCATTTCGTTGGAGGTGAGCCGGCGCGATCCGCGGGCGAAGGTGAAGACGGCGGCGACGACAACGAGGGCGCCGGCGAAAGCGGCGATGGCGGTGGAGGAGATTCCGGCGAAGGCGGCGACCCAGCCCGCCCGAAGGGCGATGAGCGCGCCCAAGGAACCGCCGCTGGCGATGCCGAGCGTATAGGGGGTAGCGAGCACGTTTCGGAAGAGGATTTGAAAGGTCGCGCCGCAGAGGCCAAGCGTAGCGCCGACCTGGAGGGCGAGGAGGCTGCGGGAAAATCTCTGGTCGAAACCGATGGCCCGAGCGATGCGGACGAAGGCGTCGCGCTCCTCCGCCGTGATGACGCCATTGCCGTCGATGTCAACGAGGGGGCGTCCGGTCAGTTCCGAGGGCTCGATGGTGAGTCCGAGTCGGGCCCGCCACGCGTCGCCCCAGCTGATCGAGGATAATTCGGATCCCACGCCCGGGCTGATAAGCAGAAGCAAGGCGAGCAGCGCCATTGCGCCCGCGACCTGAGTACACCAACGACGCGGCGTGAGCGGTTTCATGGGGCGGCCTCAGGAATGGAGTCGGCGGGGACGAGCCAGGATCCGCCGTCGAGTCCCCAGTCGGAAAGTGCCAACACTTTGACACCATAGACGGGGGCGAGTCGGGCGGGGGTCAGGACGTCTATTGAAGACCCCTGCGCCGCGGGTTTGCCGTCGTCCAAAAGAAGAGCGTTCGAACAGAACCTCGCGGCCATGTTCACGTCGTGGGTGACGACGATGACGGCGGTTTCCCCGGCGTCGGCGAGGCGGCGAAGGATGCCGAATACCTCCAACTGATGTTTCCAGTCGAGGGAGGCGGTGGGTTCGTCGAGCAGGAGAATTCGCGGCCCCTGGGCCAGGGCGGCGGCGACATGGACGCGTTGGGCTTCGCCGCCCGAGAGCGTGGCGAGGCATCGATCTGCGAACCCAAGCGTGTTGGTTGTTTCCATGGCTGACCGCGTGAATCGATGATCGTCGGGCGATTCAAACAACCCGAACCCGCGATGGGGAAATCGTCCCATGAGGACAAGATCGCGGGCGGTGAGGTCAGGCGGGACAGCCGCCCGCTGGGGCATGAAGGCGATGGCTTGCGAACGTGCCCTGCCCGGCATGGACGCGAGCGAGTTTCCCAGCAGTTGAATCGAGCCCTCGTGCGGGCGATGAAATCCGGCCATCAGACGCAACAGCGTGCTTTTGCCCGCGCCGTTGGGTCCGACGATCGCCCAGCAGTCGCCGGCATGAACGGAAAAAGAGAGCGGACCAAGAAAATCAGGTCGCCGCGGAAAACCGAAGCGCACTTCATGGAGCGTGAGCAGTGGTTCCTGTCGGCCCACGGCGTCACTCCGGGTGAAGGATGCGGGAAACGTGTTGGATGACTTCGGTGAACCGCGGGGAGGGAATGAGCACGTTGTCCGCGTTCAATAGGTGAATTCGATCGCGGGCGACCGCGGGCACGGAGGGCAGCGAGTTCCATTGAGATTTGATTTCCTCTTGCATGGCGGGATCGGCGGTCAAACCCGGCATGAGTTCCAGAATCACCTCGGGTTGTTGGGCGATGATGCTTTCGGGGCTGATTTGCGGGTAGCGCATGTCCACGGTGCCGAAGACGTTGATCCCGCCGGCGGCATCGATCATTTCGTCGAGAAACGTGCCCTTGCCCGCGGTGAGCAGATTGGCGAGGCGGTCGGGTTGGCGGGAGACGGTGATCAGGACGCGAGGTTTCGGTCGACCTGCGACGCGGGCACGGATGCGGTCGATTTCGGATCGGAACTCGTCGATGACACGCGAGGCGTCGCCACTTTTTCCGAGGATCCCGCCGATTTCCAGTACGGCCTTCCCAATGCCGTCGAACGAATCGGATTCGTCGTAATAGATGGTCACCTTCAACCGTTCAGCCAGGCGTTCGAGCGAGTCGTTCCTGCCGCGCATGACGATGAGGTCCGGCCGGAGGGCGGTGATTCGTTCAAGATCGGGGTCGGAGAAGCCTCCAATATCGGGGCGGGATTTCAGCTCGGGCGGGTATACGCAGAATTTGCTGACGCCGACAATGCGGTCGCAGGCCCCCACAGCGCAGATGATTTCGGCGGAGCTGGGGGCGATGGCGATGACGCGCTGAGCCGCGGACTCACCGTTATCCGGACGGTCGGCAAACAAAAATGCAAGCACGCATGTTGCGATTACGTCAATGCTCATGAAGGCATGTTACGCGGGATATGACGGAAAGTAACGTCGCGGAGTCCCTTGAGTGACGAGAGCGTCGCGCGGGCTGCCCTTCACGATTCGCGCCAGGGGGAGCAATTCCGCGGCACGCCGACGACCAATCCCTTGATTTCCGCTTAACGAGCGTTGGGTACGGCAGTGAAGCAGCAGCGAATGGGAAGAAATCTGCCGGGGGCGAAGCGTTCGGCGACGAGGGTGAAAGATTCGCGAAGCAAGTTTCGCATTTCGTTGACCGTCCAGACATGCAGGTGGTATTCGTCGCCGCCCCAGGAGATTCGTCCGAACGCGGGCCAGGCGGCGAGGCCTGTGCGGCGGAGGACGCTCTTCAAGCGGTTGACCAGGTGGTCGTTGGGAAAAGTGAGGACGGCGCGACCCGTAGGATGGAGCAACCGCCGCATCTCGCGGAGCAGATCCGCGGGGTCGACCACGTGTTCAAGGACTTCGCTGCAAATGATCCGGTCGAAGGAGGCGTCGGGAAGTCCTAGTTTGAAAAGTTCGCCTTTCAAGAGGGTCGCGGAGAGTCCGCACAGGTTTGCCTCCGCTTTTCGCAGCATGGCGCCGGACACGTCAACGCCGGTAAGGCGGCATTCGGGAAAAAGGCGCAGAACGTGACCGCCGCCGCAGCCGACTTCGAGGATTCGATCGCCGGGGTCTGCGGAAATCATGGAACGGATGCAGACCAGGCGTTTTCGCTCGATCCAGCGGATCAAGGCGCTGGCCCGGGTGTAGTACTCGTCGATATCGTGCGCCTGCGCGAACGCGTCGTTCCAACGTTCGGTGTTTTGAACGGGAAACGCGGGGGCGGTCACGTCGCTGTACTCCCGGCGGCGCCGCTGAGTACGCCGCGAACGGGCCACACCTGCGGTCGGGCGAAGCTCCGCGAAGGGTTTCGCCCCCTTGTCTCCACGCGGAACTTGACCAGCTCCCACAGGATGCGAAGGGAGACAAGAATGGGGAACATCCCGAGAAAGGACCGGCCCGCATGGCGCGGTTCGAATTCGGTGTCCACTTCGGCAATGGAATAGCCGAGAATTCCGGCGGCGACGCCGACAAAGCTTTGGTAGTAGCGGTATTCGTGCTTGTGCGACAGGATACTCCTGAGGTTTTCCTTTCGGCACAACAGGAACCCTGATTTACTGTCACGCAGATTCATGTCGAATGCGTAATTGAGAAGACGGTTCAATCCGCGGCTGAAGAGCTGACGGCGGCGGGCGCTCTTGGCGGGGTGACGGACGGCCTGGACAACGTCGGGAACATGGAGCAGATAGGCGCGATAGAGGCGGGCGATGTCTTCCGGGCGATTCTGCAGATCGGCGTCGATCAAACAGACCAGCGCCCCGCGGGCGCTTTCCAATCCCGTTTTCCATGCTGACTCGATACCGGAATTCGCGTCATGGCGAAGACCGCGAACGCGACGATCGCGCAAGGAAAACTCTTCAGTGACTTCGGTCGTGCGGTCTTGACTGCCGTCATCGACGAGAAGGAGTTCCGCTGAAATTGCGAGTTCATCAAAGACGGCCAGCGTGCGCGCGACAAGGGTGGGAACATTGTGCTCTTCGTTGAAGCAGGGGGCGATGACGGAGAGGACAACACGATCGGGATCCGGGACGATCGGCGTGTCGGCGTTCATGCCCATCTCCTTCGTGCATCCGGGGCGGATCGTACGTCGCCGGCCGGTCCGGCGAATACCAACTGCGGCGCAGTAGGTTCGGCCCGTCTACCCGCCTCCGCATCGGCCAGAAGGGTCTTGATGCACTCGGCGGTCATGAGTGCATTCCAATGCCTGCGGCTGAATCCGGGCGTCCCATAGAGCCATTGATTCACCGGAGTGGGCAGGCCGTCCTTGACCGTTCGTTGAAGCACGAGCGAACCCTTGGGAAGGAGTTTCTGGGCGGCGCGATGGACGATCCATTTGCCGACGCCATCGCGGTAACGCAGGGAATCGTCGAGCGAAAATGCGAATTCCACGAGTCGGTAGTCGAGGAACGGGCAGCGATTCTCGACGCTGTGGGCCATGCACATTCGATCCGCCATTTGCAATAGCGGCTGCAGGAAAACACGCGCTTCGATGTAGCACATATTCTCCAGTGCTGTTCGACGGGCGCTCCACAAGGCGCCCAGGGCCATCTTCATGAGTCCCGCCCCGACGAGTCCGGAGCGGGAGGCCATGCGGCAGAAGCGGTCCAATTCTCCGCCGTGATAGCGGTGCAACATCGACGCATAGTGCCGGCCCTTGGAATCGGTCGGCGAAGTTCTTTCGTTGAGCAGAAGCTCAGTGCGGACATACCCGCCGAACAATTCGTCCGACCCCTCGCCGGTGAGCACGACGCGATAGTCTTTTTCCCGACAGGCCTTCGCCAATCGGTACAGCGGAAAAACGCTGAAGGAACCGGTGGGCATTTCGAGGTGATGGGCCATCGCCCCTAGGTCGCGGAAAAACTGCCTCTTCGTCGGGCGGACGAATTGGGGCTTGAAACCGAGCCGGTCTCCGAGGTCGCGAACGAATTGCTCTTCGTTGATCGAGTCGCGGAACTCGTCGAACTGGCAGGTGAACGGTTCTTCGACACCGCTGACCCGGGCGATCAGGGAGGAGTCAAGTCCCCCCGCGAGAAACAGGGTCACTGGTGTGTCGGCTCGGAGGCGCAAGCGGACGGCGTCCTCAAGCAACTCGATGAAGGTGCTTACCGCTGTCGCCTCGTCGTCGATACGGCGGCCTACGGTCTCCTCGATGTCCCAGTAACAGCGCGTCCGGCAAACACCGCGTTCGAGGTCGTAGATGAGATAGTGCCCGGGTCGCACCGCGAGCACGTCGCGGAAGAGGGTGTGTTCGTCGAAGCAGAATTCAAAGATGTCGAACAAATCGTTCTGGGCGAATTCCAGTCGGGAAAAAGCCTTGATCTCCGAGGCGAATTCAAACTTTCCCGGACCGAGGCGGTAGTACAGTGGCTTTTTGCCCATTCGGTCACGGGCACAGAAGAATTTTTTTCCATCCCAGACGACGAGGGCGAACATGCCGTTGAAGCGATGCAGGCATTCCGTTCCCCATTCGAGGTAGGCGGCGAGGGCAACCTCGATGTCCGTGTTCGTTTGGAACGTCCACCCGTGCGTCTCCAGTTCCGCGCGAAGTTCGACGTGGTTGTAAACTTCGCCGTTCAGCAGAATGGAGGCTCCGTTCATTTCCACGGGAAGCGGAATCTCGCGCCGATCGACGATGCTCAGCCGTGTCTGACCCAGAGTCACACGCCCTTGGCCGGCTACGTCCAGCGTTTTCAATTTCTGCTGATCGGGACCGCGATGGCGCAATCGATCGAGACTGCTGTCGTCGAAGTCCGTGTTGAGTCCGCCGAGGATGCCGCACATCAGCAGCTCCTCCGCGCGCGGCAGCTGATGCCCGCTTCCTGAACGTCCCAAGCGAGGATTTCCCAGCCCGATTCGAACCAGGCGCGGAATTCGTCGGGCGCAAATCGGAAGCAGTATTCAGGGTGGTACCAGTCGAAATTGATGATGTTATTGGTGAAAAAATCGAACTCGTCGTTCCAGAAACACTTGAACAGATTCCAGTGAAAGAATCGCTGGAGGTTCATTTGACCCTTGCGCAGACCGAGCAAGGGAATGTCCTCTTCAATATCGATGGTCACGCCCAGGGACGCGAGGTTGCGGCCCAGTTTAGTGATGCTCTCGCAAGCCCGAATCGCTTGCTCCGCGGGCAATTCGCGAATCCGCTCTCGGACGTAATCGTCCGTGAATTCGCGGACCGGGGCTTTCTTTCGATAGACGTAGCAGCAAACTTGCCCGCCGATGCGGAGCTTTCGGCTCAGGGCTTCGAACGCGGCCCGCGGGTTCGGTGTGTGGTGAATCACCTGATCGCAGTTGATGACATCGAAGAACCCGTCCGGGAAGGGAAGCTCGTGCAGGTCGGCGTGAACGAACCCGAGCCGAGGCGAGGATAGCGCCTTCGACGCGGTATCGAGCGCCTCCCGCGACATGTCGATGGCGAACACGCGGGCCTCGGAAAAACGGGCGAGATTGGCGGCGTCGCGACCCGCCCCGGTGCCCGCGTCGAGAATGAACTGCGCTTCTCGTAGCGCCTCACGCAAACCGTCCTCACTATAGAAACCATATCGCTCCAGGTACCACTGCGTGTAAAACCTGCTCGTGTGCTCGCGGTAGTACCGGTGCTGGGCCCATTTTCGATCGAAAGAGCGCAGGGTCTGATCGTCGAGCGTCTCAGCATCGACGAAGATTGGGATCCCTTCGAAAATGGGAAATCTTCGCCCGCCTCCGGAGAGTTCACCGGAAACGACGCTTTCGCCGACCACACGCTCCCCGAACAGGTTCAATGGCTGGCCCGAGCGCGGGCATGTGAGATGGGCTAGGAGCGATCGGTCCATGCGGTTCTCGATACGGCCTTGTTGCACGCTGCCGCGCGCGATGCTTCCACCGGCAAAACTAAGGTGGAGGGAAAGAGTTCACCCCGATGGTTTTCGGACGTTCGCCGGCCCTGCTTGAGACTTGGCCCTTTCGAGGTCGGGAGCCTTCAACTCTCAGCGATTTCAGCCCTTAAAGCGCGTAACTGCATTCATCGCCCAAGGGGGTTAGAATGCGGCCCACAGCCGGAAGGAGAGGTCTCCGTTCCATCCCTTCGTGTTCTTCGTGTCCTTCGTGTCTTTCGTGGTGAAAATCAGTTGTAGCCTGAATCTCGATGCACCTTGGCCGGGTGGCCCAGGTCGAGCCGTATTCGACCTGGGGCCGTGATTACCAAAGAGGGGTGGAATGCAGCCCGATGCACCTTGATTCGCCGAAAACGTCGCTCGCCCGAAACAATTCAATCGTTTCAGTAATTTCAGACTCGCTTAATGCCTCTGTAACTGTCTTGTTTACAGATACTTATGCACGCCTAAGAAATAGCATAATAAAACAATATTTTTATTGACACGCCTCCGGCCACCTCGTACCATTGGTTCGGTGTTTGTTCGGTCCACGGAAACGGGCCGCGGAACCGAAAGGAAGGACTTATGCGAACCGCTCTCCGCGAGGCAAGATCGTCACCGTCCGGCACGGACCGCGCCGATGCCCGCCGCCGATCGTTCAAACCGCGAAATCGCCGGTCTCCGTACGATGAATCCGATTCCGCCTCGCGCTGCGATCAATCCCGCGCCGCCGCGACGCGGGTCCCTCTTCAGGCCGCCGGCGAATCGCGCGAAGTGGAACTCGCTTTCACGCACCGCGAAAAACGCACGCCGCTTTCTCCGTCCGCAGCCGACGTCGCTCTTCGCTTCGGCCTGGCCGACCCCGAATCAAAAACCGTCATCCTTCCCCACGCGAAAGTATCCTTAGGCCCGGGACGTCTCATCCTTCTCACCGGACCTTCCGGAAGCGGAAAATCCTCGGCCCTCTCGCAAATCGAGCGCCAATTCCCCGACGCCTGCATCGTCCAGCGAATCACTCTTTCCCCGGAATCCGCCATTCTCGACGGCCTCGCCTCCTGGCTTCCCTGCGGGCAGGTCGCCGCCCTGCTCACCGCCTGCGGACTCGGCGAGCCCCGACTTTGGATCCATCCCTTCGACGCCCTCTCCGACGGCGAAAAATTCCGCGCTCGACTCGCCCGCGCCGTCGCCCTTCGCGAACGAACCTCGCGCGCCGCCCCCATCCTGTGCGACGAGTTTTGCTCCCTGCTACACCGCCGCGTGGCCCGCGCCGTCAGCTACAGTCTCCGCAAGCTGGTCACGCGGCGCAAACTCTCCGTCGTAGTCGCCTGCTCGCAGCTGGACCTCATCGACGATCTTCAGCCCGACGCCGTGGTCCGCCTGTCCCGCGGCAGCCACTGCGAAATCGAAGAGCGCGTCGTGCGGCCCGAAGCGCCGCCGGCCTTTCGCCGCCGCCTCCGCGTCGAACGCGGATCCAAACGCGACTACGACGCCTTCGCGGCCATGCATTACCGCGCCACTGACGAACTCGGTTTCGTCGACAAGGTCTTCATCCTCCGCGACCCGACCGACAGCGCGGTCCTCGGCATCGTGGTGTATTCCCACGGACCGCTCGAACTCTCTCTTCGCAATCAGGCGACGGGCGGAAGGTTTTCACGCAATCCGGCACGGGTCAACCGAGATTTGCGAATCCTTCGGCGGCTTGTCCTTCATCCCGACATTCGCGGCTGCGGACTGGGGCATTACCTCGTGGAGAAAACGCTGCCCCGTGTCGGCACGAATTTCGTCGAATGCCTCGCGGCGATGGGCGAGTTCAACCCCGTGTTCGAGAAGGCCGGCATGAAACGCGTCGGACAGTACGACGTCGCCCCGGAGCGAAAAGCCGTTCTCGAATCGCTTCGTTCCATGGGCGTCGATCCCTTCGCCCGCGATTTTATCCTTCATGTATGCCGGCGGCGGCGCGTGCGCGAATTGGTGGCAGGCGCGGTGTACGACTGGTACGCGGCCACTACCGCGGGCGGAGAAAAGCGCGTAGCCCACCAGTCGCCGGATTTTCTGGCCCGCACGTTTCGCGGGCTCATCGGCGCAAGACCGGTTTACTACCTGTGGAAAAAACCGTTACGCCGCGCGGCCTAAGGCGGGAAGAGGATATTGTGCAAAAGTTCATCTCGAATTGGGGGAAACGTCGGTGAAGCGTCCATGGCATTTGAGATGCAGCGGCGCCCTACGCGGAAAGAGTTTGGCCTTCATGCGTTCGGATATGGCACGAAAAGAAGGGTCTCCAAGATCCATTTCGACATTTCGCATCCTTCATTCCGCATTCGACATTCGACATTCGCGGTTCTTGGCCGCGCGGGAATTGCTCCCTCCCACCTCCTGCCTCCCAAGGCTCGTCGGGGGCGAGCTTGTGGCTCGCCTCCGACGAGCGCCCTCCTTTGGCGGCGGAGCCGCGCGCGAGGAATCAGCGTGGGCAATGGCCCGGCGCGACCTAGAACCCTTTCGTGGAAGTGCCATTGTATGGCACTTACACGGGAAACCCATGGAAGGAGAGAGAAATCATGGCGGAAAAGGGCACATGGCGGCGGCTAGTTCAACCCTTGAGTTCCCGCAAGGTCCGGGTGGCCCTTGCCACGGTGGCGGCGGCGTTTCTGGCGGAATGGGGCTGGAACGTGGACGAGGAACTCGTCCTCACCATACTCGGGGTGGGGGTGGCTTTGATTCTGGGCATCGCCCACGAAGACATGGGCCGCCTGTCGGCGCCGGGAGCGCCGTCGAAAACACGCGGAACGTCCGGCTAACGATTTTCGATGCGCGCCGCGCGGCGGACCGGGGCGCAGCTTACGGAATGCCTCGCCAAGGCCGACCTGATCGCCCATGAGATCGAGGCCAGGAGGTTTTATAAGCGGCCGGGGAAGTGGTGCGCCTGGTGCGATTTCCTTCCGGTCTGTCTCGGTGACCAACAGAAAACCCAGGAGCCCCTAATTAAGGTCGTATGATTCCAAGGCCAGCGCTCTAAACGGCGCTGGCTATTTTTTGCCTGGAAAATGGCGTTTTCCGCGATTTCGTTACTTCCAAATGGCCCACTTGAGGAGGGCCTGCGTGTCGAGCAGGAGGTCAGGGGTGAGAAACGACGATTCGAATCCCCTGGTAGCGGTTTTATCGTTCGAAAACGCGGTTTCCGTTGGTTCTGCGCTGGCGTTACTGTGGCGTACCGTTGGCGCTTCGCTCATTGTACGGGCTGGAAGACACAGAAAAGACACAGGAAGATTGTCGGAAAACCGCACCCAAACGGCCGCCGAGACGCCCGTGGTGTTGTCCACGTCGGTCTGGCCCATTCAAAAATCATCGGCGAAATTCTCAAGCAACGCCCGGCGGCTTGGTCGAAGAAAGCGATTGCGTCACTTCCATCGGAATCGGGGTTCCGCACTCCGGACAGCGCCTTCCGTGGAGCCCAATAAACGAATACCCGCAATTGCGACAACAGTCCGCGAAAGTTCCAGAATCTCCCATGCGCTTTTTCAGTGAATGCCGCCACAGTACACAAAGCGACGCGACCAGAAATATCCCGGCCATCCCACCAAATGAAGAATACATGCGAAAGTCGCTTAACAAAGGACAATCTATATTTCCCCGTTCCGGAATTGCCCAGTAGAGTTCCCAAATGAAGACTGCTGAAAGCATCGCTGGAACTGCAAACGGCATCAAAATCGCGTAAAGCGCGAAAATTGGGCAAATAATCCAAGACAACTCAAGTCTTCCATTAACTCCCCTTATCCTCAAAATGCAAAGGGAGGAGATTACCAATGATCCACCACTTACAGCATATAATCCTGTCTCGATAGCCTCCCGCATTGCATAACATAAAGTAAAGGAATCATATCGCGCCTGTGTCGCTCGATCATTAAGGTGCCCGACTAGTGGGCTCAACAATAGCAGAAACGAAGAGGCAACGAATGCAGTTCTTATTGCAGAGCGCATCCGGCCTGACCCGATGGACCCCATGTTTCGCAATTACAGCATTGGTCGCAATGCACACGGCAGCACCCATTGAGGTCTCTGTCTCGAGTTCTTTGTGAGCGATTATAGCATGTGTAATAGTCGTCGAATGCGTTTGATTTGCAATGAATTAAAGCGACAGCGCAACCAGCTACACACACATAATAGGCCGGAGGAGCCTCAAATAAGATTGTGCAACCCGTCCAGCAGCCAAAGGCGATCACTTCACATCGATGAAATGCCGTGTCATAGTCTTCCTGACAATTATGCAATCTTGTGACATGAACCTCAACTTTTTCATTTTGGCAATCAATTAGCGGTCCCCAATTTCAACGACAACTTCCTTGATACGTGATGAGTCTTGTGGGTCGGCGAGGGTCGTTCCAAGTGATATGTTCGCCGCCTGGATCTAACACTCTGAGCGGATTCTCAGCGACATAGGAGTAGAGGTTCTGAGAGCTCAAAACATTTGATTGCATTATCAATTGCGGCCTGGCGCGAATTGGATCTAACTGCCCGAATCTTCTGATTCCGGGTGCATACCATCGCGCTCGGTTCTAATATTGCGCGAGTTCGGGCTCGAACAGCAGTCCCTGATGCGCGAAGGGTTGGTTGACAACGGTAGCGGTGCGGCCTGGGTTGCGACGGGCGCCTTGCGGCAAGGCGTCGAACTTCGTTGCGTCCGTTGAGTCGTAATCCCCGTCGAAATCCAGGTCGAGGATGCGACATGATCCTGTCACCGTCCCCGTGCAGGTCGTGCCCACGGTTCCCTTGTCGGTGGAATCCACGTCGCCGTCGCCGTCACGGTCCCCGTAGCCTGTCTGCTGATGCACGGTGAGTTCGCCGTAGGGGGTGCAGACGTTTCGCTCGACGAGGTGCCGGCCCAGGTCGGTCATGCCAACGACGTTCCCATTCGCATCTTGATGGACGTAGAGGTCGCCCTTGTCCTTAACGCGAACCATGACAAGTTCATCGATGTACTGCGTGGCGTGGATAAATTGCGAGACCATAGCGCCGGATCCGTTCCTGGTCTCGATGATCCGCTGGCCGTCAAACAAGTATACCTCCGTCTTGTCGAAATCGCCAGAGTTTGTGACTCCGCCCCCACCGAGCCTTCGTGCCTTACATTTCAGCGTTTCGACTCTTCGCCGTTTCGCCTCCGTCCCTTCCTCTCTTTCCCTTCGATTCCGCCTTCGACTGAATCTTAGGCTTCAGGGTCCCTCTTCGGTCGCCTTCAGCACCGTCGCTTCATCGCTTTTCGTCTCTCCTTGACTTCACCCTCCTGGTACGCTAACATCACCCTACCAATTCCGGGTGGGCTCGATCGGATCGTCCGGTCGGAACCGGAAAAATGCGGGCTGCGGGGTCGAAAACGGGGAATCGGAGACAGATCGCAAAAAAAAGATACCAAACGAACCCGTCTGTAAGTGTCACTGTACACGAAAACCACCTTGGGACGCTGGAATCGCGGGTAAGGGCGCCTGCCCCCAAAACTCGTCGCCGGATTGAGCGTGGACTTGTGCCCTGCGGCGCTATCCTCCACCCGAAATTCGCCGCCCCCTCGGTATCACATGCCACGGCGGTTGTTGCGCCAGCGCCGTGCCTGATGTTGCGGCTGCCCTGCGAAACGAATCGACTTTTTTGCAAATCGCGTGAGGTTTAGTTTGAGGCGGACATTGACGCTATTCGTAGCATGGATCGAGGCGTCAATGCGGGGTTTCCACGCGCGGACCGACCGGAATGAGGCGGAAACTACGAATTCTGTCCCTGGGGCTGCTCCTTTCCGGGTGCGATGCGTACGTATTTTACGAGACCGCGCCGCGGTTCACCGTGCCGTTGTTCGTGGAGGGCGTGGAGGTGGGACCGGCCATCATCGACACGGGGGGCGGATATGAACTGATTCTGCGGGAACCGTTCGGGCTGGAGGTGGTGGGTTCGACGGATGTGCTGGCGTTCGGCGGGTTGGAGTCGGTCCCGGTCACGGCCCCTTTTTCGTACGACGTTGCCGGGCGGGCCTTAACGGCGAATTATGCCTTGGCCGGCGTTTCCGTTTGCGACTGCAACGGATTGGGGTTCGAGTTTTTCCGCAAGACGGGGCTGACGCTGCGGATTGATTTTGATTCGTTGGCGGCGACCTTTATCGAGGGCATTCCGTTCGGCGGCGGCGCGGAGATTCCGTTCGAGCCGCCTCCCCATTGGCTGGCGCCGTTTGACACGTCGTTCATTGAGGTGGAAGTCACCAGCAGCGAACAGTCGAGGATGGTCATTGCCTTGCTGGACACGGGAACGAACGCGACGGTGATGCGCCGCAGTTTGTTCGACGACGCATCGCGTTTCGGCGGCAACCGGGCCAATGTCCACGTCGCCCATCCGCGGCTTGGGACGCTGGCCGTTTCGGCGGGACTTTTTGACACCGAGGGACTTCCCGACTTGATTCTTGGCACGGACGCCATGCGGGCCTGGGCGGAAGTGTGGTATTTTTCGTATCACCCCGTGGGCGGCAGAATCGTCGCGGACATTGCGGCCGCGGAAAATGACTCACTTCCGGCACTCAAGGCTACGTCGAATCGTCCCAACTGAATTAACGATCAATCTTTGCTTTCCGGCCGAAGCAGTTTCGCCGCGCAAGTAATCTGGTCGGGACGGACCCGTTCGTACGCGGGCGTCAGCCGGAACGATCGAGACGCCGGGCGCCTCGGGGCGGATAGAGACCCGCGAGGCGGGCAATGAGAATGGCGACGTAAAACACGCCAATGAGCTGCTGAAGGTTGGCGATGGAACGGGCCGGGGTGGAAACAGGTACGATGTCGCCGTATCCGGTCGAGGTCATGGTGACGACGCTGAAATAGATCATGTCGTATACGTCGAGGCGGCCTTCGGGTTCGCGAGCGGCGTCGAAGGCGAACGAACTCGGGCGCTCGTGCTCGATGAAAAAATAGACCGTGGCAAAGAAAAGGGCGAGCAGCAGGTAGACACTGACCGCGGCGTGAATCTTGTCGGCGGTCACGTCGTCTCCCCGCAACACATAGAGCAGCAGATTGACGAGGGCGAATCCCAGGAAGAGAACCTCACTGAGGGCCAGGGCGCGAAACGCGGTGTGATCGTCGGTCACCACGACGTACCACTGCAACGACGCGCAGGGCACTGCCAGCACGACCGCGGCAAGAAGCGACTTGCGCGAACGGCTGACGGCGAAGACCGCGGCGGCGAGAATCGCCAGATTCACAACGTTGAGGGTGATTTTTCCGATCAGGCTGGGCATTAGGTACGGATAGGCGATCATGAGCAGAAGGATCGCCCACAAGAGCCAGAAGCAGTGGCCTCGCATGAGGCGCAGCATCGACGCATGGGAAGCGCCGTCGGTTCGGGAAGAATCGGAATGTCCGGACATTTCAGCCTGGTCCTTTTCGAGGAGACCGACCCTTTATAGATTAGTCGGTCATGTCGGTCGAACCCATGGAATCCAGGCGTGTATTGAATCGAGCGGTGACGCCCAATCCGTTGACGCCGGCCATGCGCCAGTACGTCGAGCAGAAAAAGCGAGTCGGTGACGCGATCCTGCTGTTCCGCATGGGGGATTTCTACGAGACGTTTTACGACGACGCCGAGCTTTGCAGCCGGGTGCTGGGAATCGCCCTGACCAGCCGGGATCGAAACGCGGAGCGTCCCACGCCGCTCGCCGGCATTCCGTATCACGCCCTTGAATCGTATCTCAAGAAACTCGTGGGGGCCGGGTATCGGGTGGCGATTTCCGAACAGTTGGAGGATCCGAAGCAAGCGAAGGGCGTGGTTCGCCGAGATGTCGTGCGGATCGTGACCGCGGGCACGCTTACCGACGAGGGGCTGCTCAGCGAGCGCGATGACAACGTACTGGCATCCGTTTGCGTTCGGGGCGAGGCGGCGGGGCTGGCGGTGGCGGAGCTCGCCGGGGGCCGATTCGAGACGATTGAGGTCCCGGCCGCGGAACTGCTGGATGAGTTGGTTCGGATTCGCCCGGCGGAAATTCTTGTCGACGACGAGCGGGATTCTCCGGCGGCGCGGATCGCCCGCCAGGCGGCGGACACCTGTGGATCGAGCCTGTCGCGCCGGCCTGCCCAGGAGTTTTCCGCCCATCAATCGGAACGAGCACTTCTCGAACATTTTGGAACATCAACGCTCGAGGGCTTCGGCATAGCCGAAATAACCGCGTCAATCTGCGCCGCTGGTTGCGCCATCGCCTACTTGCGCGAAACGCAAAAAACAGCGCTAACCCACTTATCCACCCTTCGGCAGCGGCCATGCGGCGAAGGTCTGCAAATGGATCAGAGCACGTGGCGTTCGCTCGAAATTGACCGAACGCTCCGTACCGGCGCCGTGGAGGGGTCGCTGCTGCACGCGGTGGACCGCACGGCGCACCCGGCGG
>Ga0187893_10005706_pt1 | contig 22042 bp, 21 predicted proteins | sample MA1701074metaG_FD_139574 | JGI IMG/M metagenome (GOLD analysis project Ga0187893, IMG submission 139574) | White microbial mat communities from a basaltic lava cave in the Kipuka Kanohina Cave System on the Island of Hawaii, USA - MA170107-4 metaG ...
CATCGATTCCGACCGGTACCTGCTGACCTGCAGCCGATACATCGAACTCAATCCGGTTCGAGCCGGTATCGTTGGTGATCCCGCCCACTATCGCTGGTCCAGCTATGCGCATCACGTCGGGCTCCGCAGTGATCCGTTGATTTCAGACCATGCACTCTTGTGGGGTCTCGGCAACACTCCGTTTGAGCGGCAGAGCGCGTACCGAAAGCTCTTCGATGTCGCACTGCCGACCGACGATCTTGACCTGCTGCGCCGGGCGGCGAATCGCGGCCGCAATATAAGTCGGGAGACGCTCAGCAGTCGGCGCGGCCGGCCGCCAGGAGCAAGAGCTAAAGCACCTTGATGTGTCCCCCATTTATTCGATTGGAAACAGCCAAAACATGAAAAAGGGGTCTGACCCCTTTTCTTCGATTTTCTTGCAGTACATTCGGGGCGCAGCGCTTTCGGAGGAAAGATGGATCTCGCCCGGCAAGTCGAAATCGTCGCAGACGCGGCTGCGCGCGGTCTATATGACCCGCGCAATGAACACGATGCCTGTGGTGTCGGCTTCGTTGCGAACATCAAGGGCAAATCCAGCCACGCGCTGGTTCAGCAGGCGCTTCTGATCCTCCAGAACCTCGACCATCGGGGCGCGGTCGGCGCCGACCCGCTGTGTGGCGATGGCGCGGGCGTCCTTATCCAGGTGCCCGACGCGTTTTATCGGGAGGAAATGGCCAAGCAGAAAATTGCGCTGCCTCCGCAGGGCGAATACGGCGTCGGCATGATTTTCCTGCCCCGCGAACACGCATCGCGCCTCGCCTGCGAGCAAGAACTCGAACGCACGGTGCGCGCCGAAGGCCAGACGGTACTCGGCTGGCGCGATGTGCCGGTGGATCGCGACATGCCGATGTCGCCGCTGGTCAAAGGGCGCGAGCCGGTCATTCGGCAGATATTTATCGGCCGCGGTGCCGATGTGATGGTCCCCGACGCGCTCGAACGCAAGCTATATGTCATTCGCAAAACCGCCAGCCACAAGATCCAGGCACTGAAGCTCGCGCACGGCAAGGAATATTTCGTGCCGTCAATGTCGACGCGCACGGTCGTCTACAAAGGCCTGCTGCTGGCCGAGCAGGTAGGCCGCTACTACCGTGATCTCGCCGACCCGCGCGTCGCCACGGCCATCGCGCTCGTGCACCAGCGCTTTTCGACCAATACGTTTCCTTCGTGGGAGCTGGCGCACCCGTACCGGATGATTGCCCACAACGGCGAAATCAACACCGTGAAGGGCAACTTCAACTGGATGCGCGCACGCGAAGGTGTGATGTCGTCGCCGGTGCTGCGCGAAGACCTGTCAAAGCTCTGGCCCCTTATTTACCAGGGACAGTCGGACACCGCGTGTTTCGACAACTGCCTCGAGCTGCTGACGATGGCCGGTTACCCACTCGCGCACGCGATGATGATGATGATTCCGGAGGCGTGGGAACAACACACGCTGATGGACGATTCGCGCCGCGCGTTCTACGAGTATCACGCGTCGATGATGGAGCCGTGGGACGGCCCGGCGGCGATTGCCTTTACTGACGGCGTGCGCATCGGCGCCACGCTCGATCGCAATGGCCTGCGACCTGCGCGATACATCGTTACCGACGACGACCTCGTGGTGATGGCATCCGAAGTCGGTGTGCTGCCGATCGCCGAGAGCCGTATCGTCAAGAAGTGGCGCTTGCAGCCCGGCAAGATGTTCCTGATCGACACCGAGCAAGGCCGCATCATCGACGACAGCGAGTTGAAGACTCAGCTCGCGTCGAACAAGCCGTACAAGGAATGGATCCGGCGCATCCGCATCAAGCTCGATGATTTGAGCCCCGTAGCGGGAGCGGCCGTATCGGCGGCGCGCCTTGACGTGCCGCTGATCGACCGGCAGCAGGCGTTCGGCTACACGCAGGAGGACGTGAAGCTGCTGCTAGCGCCGATGGCCGACGACGGCGAAGAAGCGGTCGGTTCAATGGGCAACGACAGCACGCTCGCGGTGCTGTCGGACCGCGCCAAGCCGCTGTACGGCTACTTCAAGCAATTGTTCGCCCAGGTCACCAATCCTCCGATTGATCCGATTCGCGAACAACTGGTGATGTCGCTCGTGAGCTTTGTCGGGCCCAAGCCCAATTTGCTCGACATCAACAACATCAATCCACCGATGCGCCTGGAAGTCGGCCAGCCTGTGCTCGACTTCAAGGACATCGCGAAACTCCGCCGCATCAGCGACTACGCATCGGCCAAGTTCAGGAGCTTCGAACTCGACATCTGCTATCCGCTCGCCTGGGGCAAGGAAGGCGTCGAAGCCCGGCTTGCGTCCTTGTGTGCCGAAGCGGTCGACGCGATCGGCGCCGGCTACAACATCCTCATCGTGTCGGACCGCAAGTTGGACGCCGAGCACGTCGCCATCCCTGCTCTGCTGGCGACGAGCAGCCTGCATCAGCACCTGATCGGCGCCGGTTTGCGCACATCCGCGGGTCTGGTCGTCGAAACGGGATCGGCGCGCGAAGTGCATCACTTTGCGTTGCTGGCAGGTTACGGCGCGGAAGCGATACATCCGTATCTCGCGCTTGAGACATTGATCGACATGGTTGGTGTTACAGCGGCCGACGCCGGTGCCAAAGCGATCAAGAACTACATCAAGGCGATCGGCAAGGGACTGAACAAGGTGATGTCCAAGATGGGCATCTCGACCTACATGTCGTACTGCGGGGCGGAGATCTTCGAAGCGGTCGGCCTGAGTCGCGAGCTGGTGGACAAGTATTTTCGCGGCACCGCCAGCAACATCTCCGGAATCGGCCTCTTCGAAGTGATGGAGGAGGCGGTGCGGCTGCACCGCGCGGCGTTCGGCACCGATCCCGTCCTGGCGAACATGCTCGACGCGGGGGGCGAATACCACTGGCGAGTGCGCGGCGAAGAGCACATGTGGACGCCCGACGCAGTGGCGAAACTGCAGCACGCATCGCGCGCCAACTCCTATCAGACCTACAAGGAATACGCGCAGATCATCAACGACCAGTCGTGCCGCCACATGACGCTGCGCGGGCTGTTCGAATTCCGGGTCGATCCGAAAAAAGCGATTGCGGTCGACGAGGTTGAGTCCGCGCAAGAAATCGTGAAACGATTCGCCACTGGCGCGATGTCACTTGGATCGATTTCGACCGAAGCGCACACGACGCTCGCAATTGCGATGAACCGAATCGGCGGCAAATCCAACACGGGCGAAGGCGGCGAGGATCCTGCCCGCTACACGCTCGATTTGCGCGGAATACCGATCAAACAGGGCGACACGCTGGCCAAAGTGCTTGGCGCGGACCGCGTCGAAGCCGACATCGCGTTGCGCGGCGGTGACTCGCTTCGCTCGAAGATCAAGCAGGTTGCCTCCGGCCGCTTCGGCGTAACCGCCGAATACTTGCAGAGTGCCGATCAGATCCAGATCAAGATGGCGCAAGGCGCCAAACCGGGTGAAGGTGGCCAACTGCCCGGCCACAAGGTCAGCGAATACATCGCCAAGCTGCGCTTCTCGGTGCCGGGGGTGGGGCTGATTTCGCCGCCGCCGCACCACGACATTTATTCGATCGAGGACCTGGCGCAACTGATCCACGACCTGAAGAACGCGAACCCGCGCGCGTCCATCAGCGTCAAGCTGGTGAGCGAAGTCGGTGTCGGCACGGTGGCAGCCGGTGTCGCTAAAGCGAAGTCAGATCACGTGACGATCGCCGGCCATGACGGCGGCACCGGGGCGTCGCCGTGGAGTTCGATCAAACACGCCGGTACGCCATGGGAGATGGGACTCGCCGAGACGCAGCAGACACTGGTGCTCAATCGCCTGCGCGGCCGCATCGCCGTGCAGGTCGACGGTCAGATGAAGACCGGCCGCGACGTGGTGATCGGCGCGATTCTGGGCGCGGATGAATTCGGTTTCGCCACCGCGCCGCTGGTGGTCGAAGGCTGCATCATGATGCGTAAGTGTCACCTCAACACCTGCCCGGTGGGCGTGGCCACACAGGATCCGGTGCTGCGCGCGCGCTTCAATGGCCAGCCCGAGCACGTCGTCAACTATTTCTTCTTCGTGGCCGAGGAAGTGCGCGAGATCATGGCGCAGCTTGGCCTGCGCAGATTCGATCAGCTGATCGGGGCGACCAGCCTTCTCGATACCCGGCGCGGCATTGAACACTGGAAAGCGCGCGGGCTGGATTTCAGCCGGATTTTCTACACGCCGCCGATGCCGGGCGACGTGGCGCGGTTCCGCTGCGAAGAGCAGGACCACGGCCTCAGCCGTGCGCTCGACAATAAGCTGATCGAACACTGCCGCCCGGCACTCGACAAGGGCGAACGCGTCAGTTTCATCAATCCGATCCGCAACATCAATCGCACTGTTGGAACGATGCTTTCGTCCGAAGTGGCGCGGCGCTACGGCCACACGGGACTTCCCGACGACACGATCCACATCCAGTTCAACGGCACCGCAGGGCAGAGTTTTGGCGCGTTTCTCGCGCACGGGATTACGCTCGATCTGGTGGGCGACGCCAACGACTACACCGGCAAGGGCTTGTCGGGCGGCCGCATCATCGTGCGCAGTCCGAACGACTTCCGTGGCTTTGGTCCCGAGCACATCATCGTCGGCAACACGGTGCTGTATGGCGCCATTGCCGGAGAGGCTTACTTCAATGGTGTGGCGGGCGAACGATTCGCCGTTCGGAACTCCGGCGCCTCGGCCGTTGTCGAGGGCACGGGCGACCATGGTTGCGAATACATGACCAAGGGAACGGTGGTCGTGCTCGGTGAGACAGGACGCAACTTCGCGGCCGGAATGAGCGGCGGAATCGCCTACGTGTACGACGCGCGCGGCGACTTCTCATCCCGCTGCAACACCGCGATGGTCGCGCTCGAGCCCGTGCTGACGACGCAGGAGCAGCAGGAGAAAATCGACGAGGCACTGTGGCATCTGGGTGAAACCGACGAATTCCTGCTGCGCGACCTGATCGAAAAACAATTCCGCACGACCGGAAGCTTCCGCGCAAAGGAAATCCTGCACGACTGGGCGAACAAGAGGGCGAAGTTCATCAAGGTGTTTCCGCACGAATACCGGCGCGCGCTGAAGCAGTTGAATGAGGCCGAGCGGGTGTCCCGGCCGCAGAAACTTGCAGCCTGAACCCGTCGGAAATGAAATTGGATCGCGCGAGGGATCTGCTGTCCGGCGCGGCGTTGAGCGTGCCCTTGGGTTCTCTCGTCCTGGCCACACAAGTCGGGGACGACGGCAACCTGGCCCGTCTCGCCGCCTTGCTGGCGGTACTTGTTTCCCTGCCCTGGCTGGTGCCCGCGCTGGTCGCGATCGCGGTCGCTTCGGCGCCGGTCTATGCGTTGCTGCATTCACGGGGCGACCCGCCTGAACTGATGGCGTGGTTGTCCGGAGTAATTCTGGTCGCGGCCGTCATTGGCTGCCATGTCAATGGCGCGCTGCTTTTTAGGCGCTTGCTGAAAAGGCGCGCACACGCGGCAGACGCCGGCCTGGCCGAGTTTCTGCGCCGTACCAACAGTCACTGAGATGGGCAAGATCACCGGATTTCTCGAACACGCGCGACTGCAAGAAGTCCATGAGACGCCGACAGCACGCAAGCAGCATTGGAAGGAGTTCATCGTTCATCTGAGCGATGAACAGGCGGGCGTGCAGGGTGCGCGCTGTATGGATTGCGGCATACCCTTCTGCAACAGTGGCTGCCCTGTCAACAACATCATTCCGGATTTCAACGACCTCGTTTATCGGCAGGACTGGAAGAGCGCGCTCGACGTGCTGCATTCGACCAACAACTTTCCGGAGTTCACGGGCCGCATCTGCCCGGCGCCTTGTGAAGAGGCGTGCATCTTGAACATCAACGACGACCCGGTCGGTATCAAGTCGATCGAGCACGCAATCATCGACAAGGGTTGGCAGGAAGGATGGGTCACTCCTCAGCCGTCCACCGTCAAAACCGGCAAGAAGGTCGCGGTGGTGGGCTCCGGACCGGCTGGCCTGGCCTGCGCGCAACAACTCGCGCGTGCAGGTCACAGCGTCACGGTGTTTGAGAAGAACGACCGCATCGGCGGCTTGCTCCGTTACGGCATTCCCGACTTCAAGATGGAGAAGTCGCACATCGACCGCCGCATGCAGCAGATGGAAGCCGAGGGCGTCGAGTTTCGAACCGCCGTGCTCGTCGGTCCGCCGAAGCTCAATGGCAGCGTAACCAATTGGGCCAGGCAAGTCGTGGCATCGGCGGAACTCGCCGCGTCGTTTGACGCGGTTGTGTTGAGCGGAGGCGCCGAGTCCTCGCGCGATCTGCCGGCACCCGGGCGTGAACTGAAAGGCATTCGCTTCGCAATGGAGTTCTTGCCGCTTCAGAACAAGGTCGTCGCGGGCGACAAGATCAAGGATCAGATCGTTGCCCGTGGCAAGCACGTCGTCGTTATCGGCGGCGGCGACACGGGATCGGACTGCGTCGGCACGAGCAACCGGCAGGGCGCAAAGTCGGTCACGCAGTTCGAACTGCTGCCGCAACCGCCGGAGGAAGAAAACAAGGACCTGACCTGGCCGTACTGGCCGATCAAATTGCGCACGTCGAGCAGTCACGAGGAAGGCGTGGCGCGCGACTGGGCGGTGACGACGAAACGATTTGTCGACGATGGCAAGGGCAACGTTCGGGCACTCGTTGCCGCGCGGGTCGAATGGAAGAAGGATGGCGACACGGGTCAGATGAAAATGACCGAAGTGGCGGGATCCGAGTTCGAGATACCTGCCGATCTCGTACTGCTTGCGATGGGCTTTGTCGCGCCGGTGGCATCGGTGCTCGACGCTTTCGGAGTGCAGAAGGATCAGCGCGGCAATGCGCGCGCAACAACCGACGGTGTGGGTTGCTACAAGACAAGCGCTGAGAAGGTATTCGCTGCCGGCGATATGCGGCGGGGACAGTCGCTCGTTGTATGGGCGATCCGTGAAGGACGCCAGTGCGCGCGTGCCGTCGATGAGTTCCTCATGGGATCGAGCGAGCTACCCCGCTGATGATGGTCACGGATCGCCCAGCGGCCGCTGCCGCGGGCGCGTTGGGCAAGGTGTGAAACGCGCTGCGCGCGTTGCGTGAGGGTCGGCGGTGCGCGCGTGCGGCCGATGAGTTCATCAATGCGGGCCGCTGGAACTTTTTCTGGCGTTCCGGTCCGACGGCTTGTGAGAAAGTCGATCGCAACCGTTGCCATGGCACTTGTGCCGGCTGTCGTCGCCGCGCAAAGTGCAGACGAACTGAGGCGCTACGAAGAACTCGATCGCAAGTGCGAGCAGGCGCGGTCCCGAAAACTGGCGCCGATCCGTGCCGCGAAGATCGACCGATGCGTAAAGGTCGAAGGGCGAGCGCGGGCCGACTGCGCCGGCGAACTCTCTGTCGATGGCAACACGCACGGGACCGCCGGAGGCGGCGCTGTTGGCGGGCTTTTTTACGACCTGCCTGAATGTGTGACGGCGTTCGAAGCGCGCGGTCGCTACCGCCAGTAAGCGGGCGCATCGCCTGTGAGACAATCGCGCGGCTTTGAGCGGGGCCCGCATCGCGTGTGGCACGTGGTAAAGCGACCCCGCGTTCGAACAACACCACTAACTGCGCGCCGGACACCTGCCGCGCGCGAGCCCAACCTTCCCGTGGCAGCCGACGCCTTCGTCAACATCGAGCACGTCACCTTCGGTTATGACCAGCAGCGCGTCATTCTGTCGGACGTGTCGCTGCGATTCGAACGCGGCAAGGTCACGGCCATCATGGGCGGCTCGGGTTCGGGCAAGACGACGCTGTTGCGGCTGATCGGCGGCGTCTATCGACCGCAGCAGGGGCGCATCACATTCGACGGCCAACCGGTTGATCCCGCGGATCGCGAGGGCCTGTACCGTCTGCGGCGCCGGCTTGGCATGTTGTTTCAATTCGGCGCGTTGTTCACCGATTTGACGGTGTTCGAGAACGTCGCCTTTCCGCTGCGCGAGCACACCAATTTGCCGGAGTCGATGATCCGCGACATCGTGCTAATGAAGCTGAACGCTGTCGGTCTGCGCGGCGCAGCGCGCCTGCGCATCGCAGAGGTCTCGGGCGGCATGGCGCGGCGCATTGCGCTGGCACGCGCCATCGTGCTCGATCCCGAACTCATCATGTTCGACGAGCCGTTCGCCGGCCTCGATCCGATCTCGATGGGCGTGACGATGAATCTCGTGCGCCGGCTCAACGACGCCACCGGCGCCACCTCGCTTGTTGTCTCGCACGACGTGAACGAGTGCTTCGAGATCTGCGACTACGCGTATCTGATCGCAGGCGGCCGCATTGTCGGCGCAGGCACCCCCGACGAGTTGAAGGCCACCGACGATCCGGAAGTACGTCAATTTATTCGCGGCGAGATGGACGGCCCGGTCAAGTTCCATTACCCGGCGCAGCCGGTGGCCGAGGAACTCGGAGTGAGCGCGTGACCCCGGCGCAGGCGCTGCAGCCGATCGGCGCGCGCACGCTTGAGGTGTTGCGCTCGCTCGGCCGCAACGCATTCTTTTTCGCCGAGTTGCTGAAGCATGTGCCGTCAGCGCTCTATCGCTTTTACCTGGTTGTGGCGCAGATCCACAAGATCGGCAATTACTCGATCGTCATTATCGCCGCGTCCGGACTGGCGGTGGGTTTCGTCCTCGCGCTGCAGATGTACTACGCGCTGGTCAAGTACGGCGCCGACGAGTCGCTTGGGCTGATCGTCAACCTCGCGCTGGTGCGTGAGCTGGGGCCGGTCGTCACCGCGCTTCTTTTTGCCGGCCGCGCCGGCACTTCGCTCACGGCGGAAATCGGCTTGATGAAAGCCGGCGAACAGCTCGCCGCGATGGAGATGATGGCGATCGATCCGCGCAGTCGTGTGCTGGCGCCCCGTTTCGTCGGCGGAATCGTCTCGATGCCGATTCTCGCCGTGCTTTTTTCAACGATCGGCATACTCGGCGCCTACGTCGTTGCGGTGCTGCTGATCGGCGTGGACGCAGGCAGTTTCTGGTCGATCATGCAAAGCGGGGTGGATGTGTTCAAGGACGTGGGCAACGGCATCGTCAAGAGTCTCATGTTCGGCATCGCTTGCACGTTTGTCGCTCTGTATCAAGGCTTCGAAGCGAAGGCGACGCCGGAAGGCGTCGCTCAGGCCACCACGCGCACCGTGGTGATCTCTTCGCTGGCGGTGCTGACGCTGGACTTCCTGTTGACCGCACTGATGTTCAGTACGGAGTAAGTGCCGGAGAAAACATGACACGCAAGAACATCGAAATCCTGGTTGGACTGTTCGTGTTGGTGGGCGCGCTGTGCGTCGTTTTCCTGGCCCTGCAGGCGGCCAATCTCGCGTCGTTCAAGGTCGGCCGTTCCTATACCTTGACGGCCAGCTTCGACAACGTGGGTGGCCTCAAGGTGCGCGCTCCGGTCCGCAGCGCCGGCGTCACCGTCGGCCGCGTCGCCGACATCGCGCTCGATACGAAGACGTTTCAGGGTGTCGTCTCGATGGAGATCGAACAGCGCTTCGTCTTTCCGCGCGACACGTCCGCCAAGATCCTGACAGCCGGTCTGCTGGGCGATCAATACGTCGGCCTGGAGCCGGGTGGCGACGACAAGAATCTCGCACAGGGCGATGCAATCCGTTTGACGCAATCCGCGGTTGTGCTGGAAAACCTGATCGGCCAGTTCCTGTACAACAAAGCGGCCGAAGGGCCACCGCCCAACGCAAAGAAGTGACGCGAGCATGAAGAGCGTCATTGGTTTCGCCTCTGTTCGTACGCGGCTCGTTGTTGCGGCGAGCGGGTTCGCACTCGCGACGGGTTGCGCGGTGATCCCGCCGGACTCCGGAACCAGTCCGATCGACCCGCTCGAGACCTATAACCGACACGTCTTCGAATTCAACGAGCGCGCCGACCGCTATGTCCTCAAACCGGTGGCCGAGGGCTACACCAATGTGGTGCCGGAGCCGATACGCAACTGCGTCGGCAATATCTTCGGCAACCTGGCCGATGTCGGCAATGCATTGAACAATCTTCTGCAGGCCAAACCGGCCGACGCCGCTTCCGATCTTTGTCGCGTAGCGATCAACAGCACGATCGGAGTACTCGGCTGCTTTGATGTCGCGCGCAAGATGGGTCTTGCCAAGAGCACCGAGGATTTCGGTCAGACCTTCGGGCGCTGGGGCGTCGGTCCCGGCCCCTACTTCGTGCTGCCGCTGCTTGGGCCGAGCACCATCCGCGATACGTTCGGGCGCGCCGCAGACGTGTATGCCGATCCGGTCCACTACGTCGCCGACGACGCCGCGCAGCTCGGGGGTCAGTCGCTGCGCGTCGTTGACACGCGTGCCCAGCTATTGCAGGCAGGTAAATTGCTCGAAGGAGCGGCGCTCGACAAGTATCGGTTCGTGCGCGATGCGTACTTGCAGCGAAGGCGCAATCTCGTTTACGACGGCAATCCGCCCCGCGACAGGGAATCGGACGAGGAAGACGCCGCGGATAAGACCGCAGGTAAACCGGATGGCGTCGAATCGAAGACGAAGCCTGCCGAGCAGAAAGATGAGCCCGTGCCCGATCAACCCAAGCCCTCGCCCGAACGTTAATTGCCTGTTGGCAGAACTCAAAGAGTAACCATGCGTAAACTTTCCATCGGGAAAATCTTCATCGCCGCGACGCTCGCACTCGGTGCGCCGCTGTCAAACGCGCAGACACAGAGCGCCGCGGTCGCCCAATCCGCGGCGCCGGACGCGCTGGTCAAGTCGCTGTCCAACGACGTTCTTGACGCGATCCGCAAGGACAAGTCGCTGCAGGGCGGCGATATCGCCAAGCTGCAAAAACTGGTCGATGAAAAAATCCTGCCGTACGTGAACTTCGAAAAGATGACGCAGCTCGCGGTTGGACGCGGCTGGCGCCAGGCATCGCCCGATCAGCGCGCCGCGCTGACGCGTGAATTCCGCACGTTGCTGGTTCGCACGTACAGCGGCGCGGTATCGCAGGTACGCGATCATCAAGTGCAATTGCGCCCGATGCGCGCCCAGCCCGGTGACAGCGATGTCGTGGTGCGAACGAATGTGGTCGCCGAGCGCGGCGAGCCGATCCAGCTTGATTACCGCCTCGAGAAGTCCGACGCGGGCTGGAAGATCTACGACGTCAACATTCTCGGCGTCTGGCTGGTGGAAAACTACAAGAACTCGTTTGCTTCCGAGATCAACCAGAACGGTATCGACGGTCTCATCAAGTCCCTGACCGAGCGCAACCGTCAACTCGACAGCGGGAAAAAAGCCTGATGAAACTTGACGTCGCATCGATCACGAACGACAACGCCGCCGCTCTGGTCGAGCACGGCCTTCACGCGATCCGGGGCGGCGACCGCAGTTTCGACCTTTCTGCCGTCCAGTCGGTCGACTCCGCCGCGCTGGCGTTGCTGCTGGCGTGGCAGCGCGAGGCGCGCGCGCACGGCGCCGCACTGGCACTGACCGGCGTGCCGGCGCAGGTCGCCAGCCTGGCAAAACTCTACGGCGTCGAATCGCTCGTGGGAGCGCACGACCTTACGTCGTAGGATCGAAACCCCTCCCGTAAGATTCGCATCGCCGCCGCAGTTGCCCGCTGGCGGCGATTTTCTTCGTCGTCATGCTCGCCGCTATCGAAGCCTCCGCCGTCGTCAAGCGTTATGGGTCGCGCGTGACGGCTCTCGATGGCGTGAGTCTGCGTATCGAGCAGGGCGAGTTTTTCGGCCTGCTCGGCCCCAACGGCGCCGGCAAAACAAGCCTGATATCGATCATCGCCGGGCTCGTGCGCGCCGATTCTGGTCGTGTGACCGTGCTCGGTCACGATGTGCGCACCGATTACCGCGCGGCGCGGCGAGCGCTCGGAGTCGTGCCACAGGAACTCGTGTTCGATCCGTTCTTCAGCGTGCGCGAGACGCTGCGTATCCAGTCCGGCTACTTCGGCATCCGCGCGAACGACGACTGGATCGACGAGGTCATGGCCAATCTCGATCTGACGAGCAAGGCTGATTCGAACATGCGCTCACTGTCGGGCGGCATGAAGCGGCGTGTGCTGGTGGCGCAGGCGCTCGTGCACCGGCCTCCGTTGATCGTGCTCGACGAACCCACGGCAGGCGTCGACGTCGAGCTGCGACAGACGCTGTGGCAGTTCATTCGGCGTCTGAATCGCGCCGGACACACGATCGTTTTGACCACGCACTACCTCGAAGAGGCGCAGGAGCTTTGTGAACGCATTGCCATGCTCAAAGGCGGTCGATTGATCGCGCTCGATGCCACACGCGCTCTGCTGGCGCGGGTGGCGGACCTGCGGCTCGCGTTGCGATCGAAGTCGCCGCTGCCCGCCGCGGTTGCTCACAACGTGATTGAGCGCGACGGCGATCATGTCGTGCTGCGGCTCGCCAATGTGGCCGAGGTAGAGCAGACCCTGGCAGCGATTCGCGCAGCCGACGTAGTCGTCGAAGAGCTGGAGGTTGGCCACGCCGATCTCGAAGATGTATTCCTGCAATTGATGGCAGGGCGCGAAGCGGGACTGACGGAAGCAGCATGACGGCCGCCGCGCGCACGGTTCAAAACCTCGGGCGTGTTTCCGCTTTGTTGCCGGCGGCGCCGTCCGCCGGTTTTCGAACGCTGTTTTACAAGGAAGTGCTGCGCTTCTGGAAGGTGAGCTTCCAGACGGTTGCGGCGCCGGTTTTGACCGGCGTGCTCTACCTGCTCGTTTTCGGGCACGTTCTGGAAGACCATGTCGAAGCGTTTCCGGGCGTGAGTTACGTCGCGTTCCTGATCCCGGGTCTCGTGATGATGAGTGTGCTGCAAAACGCTTTCGCGAATTCGTCCTCGTCGCTGATTCAGTCGAAGGTCACCGGCAACCTGGTGTTCGTGCTGCTGGCTCCGCTGTCGCATGCCGAGTTCTTCGCCGCCTACGCGATCGCTTCGATCGTGCGCGGCATCGTGGTGGGACTGGGCGTACTCGCAGTCACCGTTTGGTTCGCGCCGCAGACCGTGCTCGACGTCAGGGCACCGATATGGATCGTGATCTTCCTTCTGCTTGGCGCCGCGCTGCTCGGCGTGCTGGGCCTGATCGCAGGTATCGTGTCCGACAAGTTTGATGAGCTGGCCGCGTTCCAGAATTTCATCGTGATGCCGGCCACGTTTCTGTCCGGCGTCTTTTATTCGGTGCACGGACTGCCATCGTTCTGGCAAACCGTGTCGCACTTCAATCCGTTTTTCTACATGATTGACGGCTTCCGCTATGGGTTTTTCGCGCAGTCGGACGTGAGTCCGTGGGTGAGCCTTGCGGTGGTCAGCGCGGCGTTGTTGCTGGTAACGGCGATCGCGCTCGGCATGCTGGCGCGCGGCTACAAGATCAGGCACTGAAATGGAACCCATCGAAGAAGATATGCAGCGCGCCATTTCCGGGGCACTGAACTGCGAGGTGCTGGAAATCGGCGGCGACGGGCGGCACTTCGAGGCGCTGATCGTCAGCGCAGCCTTTGCCGGCAAGACCCGCGTGCAGCGGCATCAACTCGTCTACGCTGCACTGGGCGACCGCATGCGCGAAGCAGTCCACGCCCTGTCGATGCGCACGCTGACGCCACAGGAGTACGAGGCGCAGCGCACGTGACGGCAGACGACGTTTCACGCGTATTTCACGCGGGTTTCGCACGCACTTCGGCTGCGCCACGCACGCTTGGCAAATGGACAAACTGAAACTCAACGGCGGCGTTGCGCTGCGCGGCGAGGTTGCCGTCGCCGGTGCCAAGAACGCTGCGCTGCCGATCATGGCCGCGGCGCTGCTCACGCCGGACGAGCTCGCGCTCGAGAACGTTCCGTCGCTCGCCGACATTGCGACGATGAGCAAACTGCTCGCCGGAATGGGGGTCGCGATCGAGCGTGATGCGGCCGCGTTGTCGCTGCGCGCAGCCGACGTCACGTCGAACGAAGCGCCTTACGAACTCGTGAAAACGATGCGCGCATCGGTGCTGGTGCTCGGCCCGCTGCTCGCGCGCTTTGGACGCGCTCGCGTGTCACTGCCCGGTGGTTGTGCGATCGGCGCCCGTCCGATCGATCAACACATCAAGGGCCTGCGCCAGCTCGGGGCAAAATTGCGTATCGAACAGGGGTACGTGGTCGCTGAATCGGCGCGGTTGAAGGGTGCACGCATCGCGACCGACATGGTGACGGTAACCGGCACCGAAAATCTGATGATGGCGGCGGTGCTTGCCGATGGCGAGACGATCATCGAAAACGCCGCCCGCGAACCGGAAGTCGTTGACCTGGCGGCTTGCCTGAACGCAATGGGCGCACGCATTCGCGGCGCTGGAACCGAGCGCATTGCGATCGAGGGTGTGGCGCGGCTGCACGGCGCCCGCCATCGCGTGATGCCCGACCGCATCGAAACCGGGACCTTTCTCGTCGCCGCGGCTGCCAGCGGGCGATTCGGAGCGGCCGACGTGTTGCTGAAGAACGCGGCGCCTGGAACGCTCGATGCGGTGCTTGGCAAACTGCGCGAGGCGGGCAGCCGCATCGACGCCGGTGAAAACGAAGTACGCGTTCGCGCCGGCGGCAGACCGCGCTCCGTCGACCTGCGCACCGCGCCCTACCCCGCGTTTCCGACCGATATGCAGGCACAGCTGATGGCGCTCGACGCGATTGGCGATGGTGTCGCGCGCATCACTGAAACGATCTTCGAGAACCGCTTCATGCACGCGGTTGAACTGCAACGCCTCGGCGCGCGCATCGACATCGACGGCAACTCAGCGGTCGTGCACGGCGTGCCGGCGCTTTCAGGCGCGAAGGTGATGGCCACCGATCTGCGCGCCTCCGCCAGCCTGGTCATCGCCGGACTTGCGGCCGAAGGCGAGACGATCGTCGATCGCATCTACCATCTTGATCGGGGTTACGACCGCATGGAACACAAGCTGGCGCAACTGGGCGCCCGGGTGCAGCGAGTCAAATGAAGGATTCGGGATTCAGGATTCAGCAAAGCAACCCGGTGCAGCCCGCTGAATCCTGCATCCTGAATCCTGAATCCTGCTTTTCATGATCACGCTTGCCCTATCGAAAGGCCGCATCTTTGAAGAGGTCGCGCCGCTGCTGGCCCAGGCGGGCATCACGCCGCTCGAAGATCCGGAGCGCTCGCGCAAGCTGATCGTCGCGACCTCCGACGCGAACGTGCGCATCGTCGTCGTGCGGGCGTCCGATGTTCCAACCTATGTGCAGTACGGCGCGGCCGAAATCGGCGTTGCAGGCAAGGATGTGCTGCTCGAGCATGGCGCGCAGTGGGGCGACGTGGGGCTCTATCAACCGCTCGATCTCGGCATCGGCCGTTGCCGGTTGTGCGTAGCAGCGCCGGAAGGATTTGACTACGCCACGGCCGTGCGGCGCGGCGCGCGCTTACGCGTGGCGACCAAGTATGTCGCTTGCGCGCGCGAGCACTTCGCTGCCAAGGGCGTCCACGTCGACCTGATCAAGCTCTATGGCTCGATGGAACTGGCGCCACTCGCCGGCCTGGCCGATGCGATCGTCGATCTCGTTTCAAGCGGCAACACGCTGCGCGCCAATCACCTGGTCGAGGTCGAAACGATCGCGGCGATCAGCGCGCGGCTGATCGTCAATGCGGCGGCGCTGAAGTTGAAGCGCGCGGATCTGACGCCGCTACTGGACAAACTGGCGGCCGTAGTCGGAGCAGCGGCATGACTGCGATTCGACGGCTCGACACACGCCGCGCCGAATTCGAAAGCGAATTCGCGGCCATCAACGCGGTTGAGGTCGCGTTCGACGCAGCGATCGAGAGCGCGGTCGAAAGCGTACTCGCCGACGTGCGCAGCCGCGGCAATACCGCGTTGCTCGAGTACACGCATCGATTCGATCGCTTCGACGCCCCCAGCGTGGCCGCGCTCGAGATCACGCCCGCGGAGATGCGCGCTGCGCTCGACGATCTGCCGGCCGCGCAGCGCGCCGCTTTGCAGGCGGCGGCAACTCGAATTCGCGCGTTCCACGAGCGGCAATTCGAACGTCTGCGCGTCGGAGACTGGACCGACACCGACGCCGATGGCACCGTTACGGGCCAACGCATCACGCCGCTCGACCGCGTGGGCCTGTACGTTCCGGGCGGCAAGGCCGCGTATCCGTCATCGGTGTTGATGAACGCGATTCCGGCGAGCGTCGCCGGCGTGCGCGACCTGGTGATGACGACGCCGACGCCAGGCGGCTCCCGCAACGCGCTTGTGCTGGCCGCCGCATCTCTCGGCGGTGTGTCGCGCGCGTACGCGGTAGGCGGGGCGCAGGCGATTGCGGCACTGGCCTACGGCACCGAAACCATTGCCGCGGTCGACAAGATCGTGGGTCCGGGAAACGCCTATGTGGCGAGTGCGAAGCGGCGCGTGTTCGGCACGGTCGGCATCGACATGATTGCCGGTCCTACCGAGATTCTGGTGATCGCGGATGATTCCGCGCAAGCGGACTGGGTCGCGATGGACCTGTTCTCGCAGGCGGAGCACGACGAACTCGCGCAAGCGCTGCTGTTGTCGCCGGATGAGAATCTGATCGATGACGTCGAGCGATCGATCGATCGGCTGCTGCCGGCGCAGCCTCGTCGCGAGGTTATCGGCGCGGCACTTGCGCGTCGCGGCGCTCTGATACTTACGCGCGATCTCGACGAAGCGATCGACCTGGCCAACCGCGTTGCGCCCGAGCATATGGAGGTCGTCGCACGCGATCCGCGCGCGCTGTTGGCGAAAGTCCGGCACGCCGGTGCGATCTTTCTTGGCCACTACTCTTCGGAGGCAATCGGCGATTACTGCGCCGGTCCCAACCACGTGCTGCCCACCGCTCGCACCGCGCGATTTTCCTCCCCGCTAGGTGCTTACGATTTCGTGAAACGAAGCAACGTGATTGAAGTGTCCAGGGCCGGCGCGCAGAAGCTGGGCCCGATCGCCGCGACGCTGGCGCTCGGTGAGGGTCTGAACGCACACGCGCAAAGCGCACAGCTTCGACTGTGACATGAACGCAATCGAGAGACCGGGACCTGACCTTTCGGTCATCCGCGCCGACGTGCGCGAACTGACCGCTTATCACGTGCCTGACGCGGCGGGCTTGATCAAGCTCGATGCGATGGAAAACCCGTTCCCCTTGCCGCCAGCTCTCGCGCGCGAGCTGGCGGATCGCCTCGCGCAAGTCGCTTTGAATCGCTATCCGCCCGCGGACCCTGCGGCGCTCAAACAGCAACTGGCCCGCGTGATCGGCTTGCCGGACAACATGGCGCTGGCGCTCGGTAATGGTTCCGATGAGTTGATTCATCTGCTGATCCAGGCCTGCGCTGGACCGGACGCGGTGGTGCTCGCGCCGTGGCCGGGCTTTGTGATGTACCGGACGAGCGCCGTCTTCAACCGCTGCCGCTTTGTCGGTGTGCCGCTCGAAGAGGACTTCAAGCTTGATCGCGCCACGCTGCTGGCGGCGATCGATGAATGCCAGCCGTCTCTCATTTTCATCGCTTATCCGAATAACCCGACAGGCAATTTGTTCGACCGCGCAACGATCGACGCAGTGCTCGACGCCGCTCCCGGGCTGGTCGTTCTCGACGAGGCGTATCTGCCGTTCGCGCTGGATACCTGGTTGCCGCAACTTTCGCAGCGTTCCAATCTGCTGGTGGTGCGCACGCTGTCAAAGCTCGGGCTCGCCGGAATCCGGCTCGGATATCTTTGCGGTGACCGGTGCTGGATCAGGGAGATCGACAAGCTGCGACCGCCGTACAACGTCAACGTGTTGACATTGGCCGCGGCCGGATTTGCGCTCGATCACATCGCCGTTCTCGACGCGCAAGCTGCGGTTTTACGCGCCGAACGCGAACGAATGCTGGCTGCATTGCGGGTGCTGAAACCGGTCTTCGCTTTCGACTCGGCGGCCAACTTCATCCTGCTGCGCGTTGCCCAACCCGCTGCCGGCGCCGACACCGTGTTTGCGTCTCTCAAGGAGCGCGGCATACTGATCAAGAATGTCAGCCGTATGCATCCGTTGCTGGCAGGCTGTCTGAGAGTTACCGTCGGTACACCGCAGGAAAACGAATCGTTTCTCGCCGCCTTGAGCGCGAGCCTTTGAAGATGTCAGCCCGCACCGCTCAAGTCGAACGCAACACGACCGAAACGAAAATCCGCGTCGTGGTTGATCTCGACGGCAGCGGAGTCTCAAGGCTTGCCACGGGTATCGGCTTCTTCGATCACATGCTCGACCAGATCGCCCGCCACGGGATGCTGGACCTGACGATCGAGGCCCACGGCGATCTGCACATCGACGGCCATCACACGGTCGAGGACGTTGGCATCGCGCTGGGCCAGGCCGTCGCGCGGGCGGTCGGTGACAAGAAGGGAATCCGGCGCTACGGCCACGCTTATGTGCCGCTGGACGAAGCCCTGTCCCGCGTGGTGGTCGACTTTTCCGGCCGTCCGAGCCTTGAATGGCACGTGCCCTTTGTCCGTGCGATGGTCGGCGAGTTCGACGTCGATCTCGCGCATGAGTTTTTCCAGGGCTTTGCCAACCACGCGCAGGTGACGCTGCATGTCGATAACCTGCGCGGAGACAACGCGCACCATCAGTGCGAGACGGTGTTCAAGGCGTTTGCCCGCGCGCTGCGGATGGCGGTCGAACTCGATCCGCGCGCGGCCGGCGTGGTGCCGAGCACGAAAGGCGTGCTGTAGCTCCGTCGTGATTGCCATCGTCGACTACGGCATGGGCAATCTGCGCTCGGTGGCGCGCGCGCTCGAGCATGTGGCGCCGAAAGAAACCGTCCGCATCAGTTCGAGCGCAAGCGAGATTGCGGCGGCCGACCGCGTCATCTTTCCGGGACAGGGCGCGATGCCGGATTGCATGCGTTTCCTCCGCGAAAGCGGGCTGGAGGATTGTGTCCGGCGCGTCGCGGTCGAAAAGCCGCTGTTGGCCGTGTGCATCGGCGAACAGATGTTGTTCGATGGCTCCGAGGAAGCGCGGGCGCCCGCGACCGCGACACCGGGATTGGGCTTGTTTGGCGGCGACGTGGTGCGCTTTCAACCGAACGACCCGGCGGTGCAAGATGGCGCCACGCTAAAGGTGCCGCATATGGGCTGGAATCGCGTACGGCAACAGCGTGCCCACGCTCTTTGGCACGGCATCGCGGACGACAGCTGGTTCTACTTCGTGCACAGTTACTACGTTGTGCCGCGCGACGAAGCGCTCGTCGCCGGGCAATCTATTTACGGACAAGCCTTTACCTGCGCGGTGGCGCGAGATAATATTTTCGCCACCCAGTTTCATCCCGAAAAGAGCGCCGCTGCCGGACTGAAGCTTTACGAGAACTTCGTACGCTGGACTCCCTGAGAGATTCGCGTCCAGCTTCCGGCCCCAGGCCACAGCCTGCATCGCGCGCCATTCCCCTTCTTCCTCCGCCGCATATCCCGACCCCGAACCAGCGCGTTCTACGCAGCCGATGCTGCTGATTCCCGCAATCGATCTCAAGGACGGCCGCTGCGTGCGCCTGCGGCAGGGCGATATGCAAACGGCAACCGTGTTTTCCGAAGATCCGGTCGCGATGGCGCGGCATTGGGTCGAACAGGGCGCGCGCCGACTGCATGTCGTCGATCTGAATGGCGCCCGCTCCGGCAAGCCGGTCAATGAAACGGTCATTCGGAAGATCGTCACCGCCGTCGGAGATGACGTTCCCGTGCAACTAGGCGGCGGACTGCGCGACATGGACATCATCGAGCGCTACATCGACGACGGCGTGCGGTACGTCGTCATCGGCACTGCCGCGGTCAAGAATCCCGGATTTCTCCATGACGCATGCGGAGCGTTTGGCGGCCACGTGATCGTCGCGCTCGACGCCAAGGGTGGCAAGGTCGCCACCGATGGCTGGAGCAAGTTGACGGGACACGACGTCGTCGACCTCGCGCAGAAGTTCGAGGACTACGGCGTCGACGCGATCCTGTACACGGACATTGGGCGTGACGGCATGCTCTCCGGCGTCAACGTCGAAGCCACCGCGCAACTGGCGCGCGCGGTCAAGATCCCGGTCATCGCGAGCGGAGGCGTCGCCAGTCTTGCGGATATCGAGCAGTTGTGCGCGGTCGCCGACGATGGTGTCGAGGCGGTAATTCTCGGCCGCTCGCTGTATGAGGGCACGCTCGATTTCAGGCTCGCCCAGGTCAAGGCGGACGAACTGGCCGCTCAGTAGTCGGTCTCGTCACTGCTCGGCCGATGGCGTCCGCTTCAGACACTCGTTGAAATCGTCGAACGCGCCGTAGGCAATGCGCGCGGGGCGCTTTACGCCACACAAGTCGGCTGCGTCGCCTGCGGGCCTTGATTCCCTCAGGGCCTGCGGTGCGCGCTTCCAGCGCAAGTCCAGGCTGCCGGCGTCCTGGAACGATGCGCTCACCGGGTGCCAGCCGAACAGGAGTTGCGCGATCGTTGTGGTGACATTGTCGTCTTCGTGCAGCCGCGCCGCCTCGCGCGCCCGCATTGGTCCGTCGACGAGGTTGCGGATCGCCTCGGCGGCGGTTTCGGGATAGCGGGCGTAGATGCCGCCCGTATCGAGCACCGTGTTATGCACGAGCCATGAGTGCGCGGCGCGACGCAAGTAGACGCCCTCGTCCGAACATGAGGCAATCAGGTTGTTTTGCATCAAGCCATGGTCGTGTTCGACGACGCAACGGCCATCGCGACAGAACGGCGGGTTTGATCCGCCGCCGCCGAAAGACAGGCCGATGCGCCGGCCCGGCGCGCCGCGCAGCCGGTGCTCGCACAGCACGACGTTGCGGATAATCCTCGTGCCTTCGGCCGCGCCTTTGGCGAACGCGCCGTAGCTCGTCCGATCGCCGCCGTCCTTGACGAAGTCGGCGATCAGATTGCCTTCGATCGTCCATCCGTTCGCGGCCAGCAGGTCGATCGACGCCACCGGCGCGCCGGTCTTGCGTGCGGTGCTATTGACGAGCGTGTTGTTTTCAATGCGGCCGCGATCGGGGAAATGATTGTTTGCGCCGTTGATCTTTATGTGCGCGTTGAAATCACGGATATCGTTGTTGCGGATGACGGCGTGCTGCGCGGCGCCGGTGATGTGGAACGCATGCTCGCAGCCATCGTGACCGGTGCAAACGCCGCGAATCGCAAGGTTCTCGAAGACCCAGTGCGGTGCGGTGACGTGAAAACCCTCCAGTAGCGCGAACTCAAGCGTCACCGTTTCCAGTCGCGCCGCACGCACGGTGATGGGTGCTTGCGGGCGGCCGGGTTGACCCGCTTCGATCGAATGTCCGTCAAAGCGGTAGCTTCCGGGCCGAAAGGTCAGCACGTCCCCCGGCCTCGCTTCCGCCATCGCTGCGAGGAACTGCCGCGAAGAGCCGACGGAAACTTCCCGGCCGGCCGGGATGAACGACCGATCGGCCCGCGCCCCAGCCCAGGCGGGATACTCGAGTTGTGGCGTTAACTCGCCGCGGTCGGCGCGCATCAGGTATGCGGCGGCGATGCGGCCGGTCGATTCAATCAGCGTGTTGTGTCCGCTTGCGCGCCGCTCGAGGTACGGGCCCAGCAGCCGCGGAGCGACACCGTAGTGCTCGACCGCAACTACCGCGGCAGCTGCCAATAGCCCAGTTGCCACGAGCAGCATGACGATCCACCGGCGCGCGCGCCGCGGCCGCGCCGGCAAGCTGTGTACTGATCGGGTCATGCTCGCCATCGGCCGCTATGCTTGTCGCAGATACTGACGGTGTTCGCCAATGCTCGCCAAACGCATTATTCCGTGCCTGGACGTTACCGCGGGTCGTGTGGTCAAGGGCGTCAATTTCGTCAGCCTGCGTGACGCCGGCGATCCGGTCGAGATCGCGCGGCGCTACGACGAGCAAGGCGCGGACGAATTGACGTTTCTCGACATCACCGCCAGTTCGGACGATCGCGATCTGATCCTGCACGTCATCGAATCGGTGGCGGCGCAGGTGTTCATACCGCTGACGGTCGGCGGCGGCGTGCGCAAGGTTGAGGATGTACGGCGGTTGTTGAATGC
>Ga0187893_10005707_pt1 | contig 22040 bp, 18 predicted proteins | sample MA1701074metaG_FD_139574 | JGI IMG/M metagenome (GOLD analysis project Ga0187893, IMG submission 139574) | White microbial mat communities from a basaltic lava cave in the Kipuka Kanohina Cave System on the Island of Hawaii, USA - MA170107-4 metaG ...
CCCACCCGGGCGATGCCGTAGAAGGCGATAACGTACTCGGGGCAGTTGGTGGTCAAGAGACACACCTTGTCGCCGTGCTTGATCCCGAGCCCTCGGAGGGCATGGGCGAAGCGGGTGGTCAGGCCTTCCAGTTCCCGATAGGTGAGGCTCACGTCACGAAAGACGACGGCCACATTCTCTGGCCACCGCGCGGCCGTATGCGCCAGCATCCGATCGTAAGGCATGCGCGGGTAGTCGAGGTGTGGCCGGAAGAACTCCGGGCGACTGATCGCGGGTGTCGTCATCGTTCGCTCCCTCAGGTCCGAGCCGGCGCGGCTCCGCCGGCCGCTGCCTGCGGGGGGCTATCGTACACCAGCGTGACCGGCCGGGCCTCGTCACCAGCCAAAAATGGGCTGGTCCAACGAGGCGCCCCTGCCGATTACCGGAGAATGATGCGAGTGCCCCCTGGCCTCAGGTTCAGATCGAACGCCCGCCGACGCACCCAGCTGCTGGCGGCGCGCGCTCGTCAGCGGTCGACGGTGACGAGCCTCAGCCGCCGCTTGCTGGAGGTCGTTGCCCTCCCCACCCTCATGGACGAGACGATCGCCGCGGTCGCCCGGGCCCTCGATCTGGCTCACGTGGCGATCCTGGAGGGGGAGCCCGAGGGAGACACGCTGCTTATCCGGGCCGGCACCGGATGGAGACCGGGGACTATCGGCCAGGGGAGCGCGAACGAACCGGACGGCGAGGCACACCTCGGCCGCGCTCAGTTCCTGGCGGACCATGGTATCGTCAGCGGGATCAGTGCGCTCATCCGCGGGCGCGAGCGTCCCTTCGGGGTGCTCTCCGTCCACGCGACGACCCGCCGCATGTTCACCCCTGAGGACGTTGACTTCCTCCAGACGGTAGCGAACCTGCTCGCGGCGGCCGTCGAGCGCGCACACGTGGAGACCTCTGCCGCGTCTCACGAGCAGCATTACCGCACGCTCTTCGAGCGCAATCTCGACCCCGTCTTTCTCACCGGCCCGGACGGCCGGGTTCTTGCCGCCAATCCGGCCGCCTGCCACCTCTTTGCGCGGACCGAGGCAGATCTGAAGACTCTCGGGTGGGACGACCTCGTCGACCCTTCGGACCCACGCGCACCCGTGGCGGTCGATGTCCGCGCCCGCACCGGGCACTACCGAGGCGAGCTCCGGGTTCGCGGAGCCAAGGGCCCCTTCCCCGTGGAGCTGACGAGTACCTGCTTTCGCGATGGGGACGGATCTCAGCGAACGAGCACGATCCTCCGCGACATCAGTGAGCGGAAGCAGGGGCAGGATGCGCGGGCGGAGCACGCCGCCAAGATGCAGAAGCTGGCGCGGGTGGCCGTCGCCATCAACTCGGCCGTCTCCGTCGACCACGTCCTGGCGGTGGTGACCGAGCGGGCGCGCGAGCTGATCCCCGCCCACCAGGCGGTCACCAGTTTCGTCGTGGGCGACGACTGGGCGCAGGCCACGAGCGTGGTCTCGCTGTCCGACAAGTATGCCGGCTGGCACGCGTACGACGAGAAGCCTGATGGTTCCGGCATCTACCGGCTCGTCTGCGAGTTGAACAGGCCTCTGCGCCTGACCCAGGCCGAGCTGGAGGCCCATCCGGCCTGGCGCGGCTTCGGCCAGGCGCTCGATCGACATCCGCCGATGCGGGGCTGGCTGGCGGCGCCGCTCACAGGGCGCGACGGGCGCAACATCGGTCTCATTCAGCTCTCCGATCGCTATGAGGGCGAGTTTCACGAGGGAGACGAGGCGGTACTCGTCCAGCTGGCGCAGACGGCGTCGATCGCTCTCGAAAACGCGCGGCTCTACGAGCAGACCGAGCAGCGCCGGCGAACCGCGGAAAGCCTGGCCCAGGTCGGACGCGCCGTGTCTCGGTCCCTCGATCCGCGGGTAGTGAGTCGCCAGGTCGTGGAGAGTGTGTGCGTTCTCCTCGGGGCCCAGTCATCGGCCCTGTATCAGGTCGATGTCGAGTCCCAGGACCTCGCCATCGTCGACATGGCCCGCGAGGCCGGTGCGGAATTCCGCTGGATCGAGCGTCTGGCGCGCGGCACCGGAGTGGCGGGGGCTGCCGTGAGCAGTCGTTTGCCCGTTTTCTCGACCGATGTGGGCGCCGACCCCAAGATTCGCTACCACCCCGACGTCGTCGCCCAGCTCCGTCAGGGAGAGGCCCGGGCCATTCTCAGTGTTCCGCTGGTTGTTCAGGAGCGTGTGCTGGGTGCTCTCACGGTGGGTGATCGTGCCGGGCGCCGCTTTAGCCGCGAAGAGATCGGTCTCGCCCAGGCCTTCGCCGATCAGGCGGCGGTAGCCCTCGAAAATGCGCGCCTGTTCGGGGAAATGCTCGAGGCCTACGCCAAGCTCTCGCGGACGCGAGAGGTCCTGGCCCAAGCTCAGAAGATGGACGCCATCGGGCGGCTCGCGGGTGGCGTCGCCCACGATTTCAATAACCTGCTCACGGTGATCATGGGGCACGCCGAGCTCCTCAAGAATCGGCTATCCTCCGAGCATCCGGCCATCCGCCACGCGGAGCTCATCCAGTCCACGGCGGAGCGCGCGGTGAGTCTGACGGGACAGCTGCTCACCTTCAGCCGCAAGCAGGTGCGCCGAGCCCAGATCCTCGACCTCAACACCGTGGTAGCGGACCTGGCCACGATGCTGCGCCGGCTCATCGGCGAGGATGTGACGGTGCGGATCATGCTCGAAGCGAGTCCGGCCCTTGTCACCGCCGACGTTGCTCAGCTCGAGCAGGTGGTCGTCAACCTCGCCGTCAACGCCCGTGATGCGATGCCTGCCGGAGGTGTGCTCACCATCATGACCGGCAACCTCAACCCCGACGACCCCGGCCGTCTCCCAGATCTGGCCTCCGGTCCCTGGGTAACGCTCACCGTCAGCGACACCGGCCAGGGCATCGATTCCGCGATTCGTCCCCACCTCTTTGAACCCTTTTTCACCACCAAACCCAAGGGCAAAGGCGCCGGCCTTGGGCTGGCCACCGTGTATGGCATCGTCACCCAGAGCGACGGCCGTATTGAGGTGGAGAGCGAGCCAGGGCGGGGTGCCACCTTCCGGATCCACCTCCCCCTCGCAGAAGCACGAGGAGCAGCCGTGGACGCTCCGGCCAGGCTCCCTGTTCGGGGCGGCGAAGAGACAATCCTTCTCGTGGAGGACGAGGACGAGGTGCGCACGCTGGCCCAGGAGGTGCTGGAGGGTGCCGGATACACGGTACTGCCCGCTCATCACGCGGGCGAGGCCATCAGGGTCGCCCGAAGACAGGAGGGGCCGATTCACCTCATGGTCACCGATGTCGTGATGCCCGGCATGAGCGGACGGGGCCTGGCCGAGTCGCTCGTCCCTTTACGCAGTGAGATGAAGGTGCTCTACGTGTCCGGCTACACCGATGATGCCATCGTGCAGCAGGGAGCTGGCGAAGAGAGCTTCGCCTTTCTCCAGAAACCCTTTGCGCCTGCCCTGCTCGTCCGTACGGTCCGCGAAGTCCTGGACGCTTCCTGAATAGGGGGTGCTCGCCGGCCGCCTCGCCATCAGGATCGCGAGGCCAAGAGCCGGGCCCGCAAGCGATCGACCTGGTCCCCAAGCGGCACACCGCCCCGCGCAGTCATCGGGGTCTGGTCGGCCAGGGTCGTGTACAGCTCTACCAAGAGGGGCCCTTCCTCGGTCAGGATCCCTGGCAGCCGGCGACGGAACTCGTCCTCGTCGTGGATGGCGTAGGCGTTCCGGTATCCCGCGCCCTTCGCCATCATGACGAAGTCGACGCTGAGCCCGCCGGGGATCTCCTGCGATCCCGAGGTGTGGTACACACCGTTCTTGAAGATGAAGTGGACGAGGTTGCGGGGTCGAGCCCCGGCCGTGGTGGCCAGGGAGCCGAGCTGCATGAGCAACGAGCCGTCGCCGTCGAACACGAGCACCCGGCGCTCGGGGCGGGCCAGGGCGAGTCCCAGTCCCAGAGAGGAGGCCCCCCCCATGAAACCGACGCAGCTGATCGACAGGTCGTCGGGCGCGATCGTGCGCCAGGCGGGCGCGGTGGTCATGGTGGGAACGCAAATCGCATCGCCCCGTGCGGCGGCGATCGCGCCGAGCACGGTCTCGGGCTTCATGGCCATGTCAGATCGTCTCCAGACCCACGAGAACGGCCGTCGGCCCCCGCCGTTGACGACTTAGCCGGTAATACTCTGGAATCCTGTGAACATCGTTTGGTCCCTCCAGCCGGGCGTGAGGAACCGCGAACGTGTCAAGCAGCGGCTCGCAGTAGCGGACCATCGAGTGGCGGGACTCCCGGGGCTCCTTGTCCCTCTCGCGGCTCAGCAGACCGATCATGTAGAACACAGGCACGCGGCCGTCCATCGACACTCCGCGCAGCGTGTTGACCGAGGCGTACAGGCCGGCGTGCTGGATCATCAGGACCACCGGTTCGCCTCCGATGTAGAGGCCGGCCGCCAGCGCGGTCGCCTCGTCCTCGGTCGCGCAGGTGACCACCCGGATGGCCTGCTCCTTGTCCAGGGCCGCCAGCACGCTCTTTTGATGGGTATCCGGGACGCTCAGAATCCAGCCCAGAAAGTCGTGGGGAGCAGGCGGCCAGCCTTCGGCCGTGCGCTCCGCCCGGGCCTCCCGGAATGTGTCCTTCAGCGTGTCGATGATGAGCGATGCGGGAATCGATTCCGGCATGCAAGCCTCCCGAGGAATGTGGGGTTATCCTAAAGCATCTCAGCCGGCGAGCATAGGCGGTGACGGCCGAGCGATTCTCCCAGATATATCCGCCTTCCAGAAAGGGGCCTTCATGCGTCGAGTCAGCCTGTGGTGTATCGTCGTGATCCTCCTTGGCGTCGTCCCCGGCGCCGTCTCCGCTCAGGACCTCAAGACCGAAGAGCAGAAAACCTTCTACGCCCTCGGGCTCGCCCTCAGCCAGAATCTGGCGCCCTTCAACCTCAGCGAGGCCGAGCTGGATCTGGTGAAGGCAGGCCTCACCGACGGCCTGCTGAACCGGCCCCGGAAGGTTGATCTCCCCGCCTACGCACCCAAGCTCCAGGAGCTTCAGCAGTCGCGGCTGTCCGTCGCCGCTGCCTCCGAAAAGAAGGCCAGTCAAGCTTTTCTCGACAAGGCGGCCGGGGAGAAGGGCGTCAGCAAGACCGCCTCAGGAGTGATCGTCACCACCGTCAAACCCGGAACCGGTCCGTCACCCACAGCCAGCGACAAAGTCAAGGTGCACTACACCGGGACTCTGATCGACGGGACTGTCTTCGACAGTTCCGTCCAACGTGGGCAGCCCGCCACGCTCCCTCTGAACGGGGTGATCAAGTGCTGGTCGGAAGGGATCCCGACGATGAAGGTCGGGGGTAAGGCCAAGCTCGTGTGTCCGGCTGATGCCGCCTACGGCGACCGGGGCATGCCCCCCCGGATCAAGCCGGGCGCCACGCTGGTCTTCGACGTGGAACTACTCGAGATCGTCAAGTAGGCGCTCTTCGTGAAGGGCACCCTCTTGGCCCTTCGCCGGTATCCCGAGGCGCTCCAGCACTTCCACTGGAGCGCCCTCTGGGAACTATTCGATGGCAAGCCCGATCGGCTCAACATCGCGCACGAGTGCGTCGATCGCCATCCCGCCGCCAATCCGGCGCTCCGTATCTGGGGCGCCGACGGCAGCCGCGCCGAGGTCACCTTCGGCGAGTTGTCAGCCCAGTCATCCCGCTTCGCTAACTTCCTGAGGGAGCAGGGCATCGCGAAAGGCGATCGGGTGGGCATCATGTTGGAGCCGTCCCCGCTCTTCTACGCGGCGCTCTTCGGCACGATGAAGCGCGGTGCTATCGCCGTCCCCCTCTTCACCCTCTTTGGCCCCGAAGGCTTGGCTTTGCGCGTCGACGATTGTCGGCCTCGGATGCTGCTCGTGGAAGGGGGCCCGCAGGGCTGGCCGTCCCTCTTCCCCGACGTCCGTGTGGTCGCCATCGACAGGGAGTTCAGCGCCCGCCTCCAGCGAGAAAGTCCGCATTACACTCCGGACACGACCGCCGACGACCTCGCCGTCTTCCAGTACACATCGGGAACCACGCGCGCGCTCCCAGAAGCCGTGCGTCACACCCACCGGGCCGTGGTGACGCTGATGGTCGCCGCGCTCTACGGCGTCGGACTCGAGCGAGGTGACCGCTACTTCTGCCCGTCGTCGCCCGCCTGGGGTCACGGCCTTTGGCACGGGACCATCGCCCCCCTCGCCCTCGGCATCGCCGCTGGCGCCTATGCCGGCAAGTTCGACGCCCGGCGCTTCCTGCAGGCGTTGGACGCCTTCGAGATCACCAACGTGGCGGCGGCCCCCACCGTGTTTCGCTTGCTGGCTCGCGAAGCGGGGACCGGACCTCCCGCCCGCCATCTCGACAAGCTTTCGTTCACCGGGGAGCCGATGGATGACCACACCTGGGGCTTCGTCGAGCGCACCTTCGGGGTCACACCCTGCAGTATGTACGGGAGCACCGAGGTGGGCGTGATCATCGTCAACTATCCCGGCTTCACCGGCTACGAGGTGCGCCGCGGCGCACTCGGCCAGGCAGCGCCCGGGTGGAACGTGGCCATCGTCGACGAGCAGGGCCAGCCTCTCCCTCCCGGCCGAACGGGTGAGATCGCGGTGAGACGCAAGGGAGGCTGGTTTCGCGTCAAAGACCGGGGCCGCCTGACCGAGGACGGATACTTCTATCACGATGGGCGTTCGGACGACGTCATCATCTCGGCCGGCTGGACCATGAGCGCCCTCGAGATCGAGAACGTGCTCCTGGCCCACCCCGCCGTGCAGGAGGCGGCCGTGATCGGCGTTCCTGATCCGCTGCGTGGGCAGATCCCCAAGGCCTTCGTGGTGGCGGTGCGGACCGGAGACGCTCTGGAGCGCGAATTACAAGACTACGTGCGCACCCGTCTGAGCCAGCACGAGTATCCACGCAAGGTCGAGTTCGTCACCCTGCTGCCGAGAACCCCGGCCGGCAAAGTCAATCGCCAGGCGCTGCGTGGTGAATAGAAGCTTCCCGATCATCACCGAGGAGGCCCTGGCCAGCCTTCGGGCGCTCATCGGCACCCCAATACGCCGTCCCGATCCTTACATCGAGGTCGCGACCCGGGATGCCATCCGCCACTGGGCGCACGGCATCGGCGATCGGAATCCGTACTGGGCGGAGCATCGGGTCGCGCCCCCGACGATCCTCTTCGCCATGGATCGCATCGTGTCGGGCTACGTCGGTGGGCTACCCGGTATTCACGCCATGTACGGGGGGACCGACTTCCGCTGGCAGCGCCCCATCCGCGAGGGTGACCGGGTGGTGGGCCGCACCATCCTCGTTGCTCTCGAGGAAAAGGCCTCGAGCTTTGCTCGGAGGGCCATCAAGCAGACCTACCGTACGACCTTCGTCGCCGACGACGGCGGCATGGTCTGCGAGGCCGACTCCTGGTGCTTCAGGACGGAGCGTGATACCGCGCGGGAGCGCGGTACGTACAAGGTCGCTGAACCCTACCGCTACGACGAGACGGAGATTGCCCGCATCCGCCGGGCCTACGCTCAGGAGGAGGTGCGCGGAGCGACGCTCCGCGCCTGGGAGGACGTCGTGGTTGGCGAAGCGCTCCCCGAGGTGGCCAAGGGCCCGCTCACGGTGACCTCCATCATCGCCTTTGTGCAGGGCTGGGGCAGCCTCTACGTCCGGGCGCACGGCCTGGCCTTCGACCTGTTCGCGCGCCACCCGGCGCTCGGGATTCCGAACGAGTTCGGCGTCCCCGAGCCTCCGGAGCGCGTGCACTGGGACCCCGACCTCGCCCGGGCGGTGGGTGTCCCCGGCCCCTACGATTACGGTCCCGAGCGCGTGGCCTGGTTGGGACACCTCGTCACCAATTGGATGGGAAACGCCGGCTTCCTGTCCCGCCTCGCCGTGCAGGTTCGCCGTCACAATCTCCTCGGTGACACCACGTGGTGCCGAGGACGAGTGGTAGCCAAGAATCTCGTCGACCAACGCGGTGAGGTGACCCTCCAGCTGCGGGCGGTGAACCAGCGTGACGAGACCATCGCCCTCGGCGAGGCCCTCGTGGTATTGCCGCGCCGACCGGCGCCGCATGCCTGAGCTGCCCGAGGTCGAGGTGGGACGCCTGATCGCTCGTAGGGTGGCCGTCGGGCGCGTGATCAGGAGCGTGCGCTGCGCCGACGATCCCATCGTCTTCGACGGCCTGACACGCACCAAGGTCCAGCGCCTCCTTCGCGGGCGCCGCGTCCAGGCCGTGCAGCGTCACGGCAAGCACCTATGGTTCGAGCTGGACAGGCGGCCCTGGCCACTCTTTCACTTCGGCATGACCGGTGGCTTCCACACCACGCGTCGAGCGGGCGCGAAACTCGTCTCGAGTGGCGACGCCACTCCGACCTGGCCGCCGCGTTTCGTCAAGCTCCATCTCACCTTCGAGGATGGGGGCGAACTGGTGCTGGCCGACGCGCGGCGGCTCGGTCGAGTCCGCTTCCGCCACGATCCTCCCCACGAACCCCCCATTGCCCTGCTCGGCTTTGACGCCTTCCGCGATATCCCCTCCCTCCCGCGGTTCCGCGCGATCGTGCGCGCGCGGGCGGCGCCGCTCAAGGCGCTCCTGCTGGACCAGTCCTTCGCGGCCGGGGTGGGCAACTGGATTGCCGACGAGGTGCTGTACCAGGCAAGGCTCGATCCACGCCGGCGCGCCAACTCGCTCAATCCAGCCGAAGCCGCGCGGCTCCGGGCACGACTCCGTTCGGTCGTGGCCCTCTCGGTGCGGGTCCAGTCGGACAGCGACCGGTACCCGCGGACATGGCTCTTCCACGATCGATGGGGCAAGCGGGCGGACGGTATGACCGCACGCGGAGAGCGGATCCACTATCTCACGCTCGGCGGCCGCACCACCGCGTGGGTGCCCGTTGTGCAAAAATGACGGGGCGGGCCGATCACCGGGGGTTCGGGGCCGGGTCCCCCGCTCAGAACATCACGACCCCGCGGGCGACCTGGCCACTGGTGAGCGCCTTGAATCCTTCATTGATCTCCTCGAGCTTGTAGGTCCGACTCACCAGCTCGTTGACCTTCAAGCGGCCGTCCATGTAGAGATCGACCAGGCGCGGAAAGTCGATATTCGGCCGCACCGAACCATACATCGTGCCCTTGATGCACTTTTCCTGCAGGGCCATCATGTACGGCGTGATGGGTGCCCGCACGGCCATGGCGGCCATTCCCACGATGACCGCGGTGCCACCGGGACGGATGGCCTCCACGATCTGCAAGGTCGTGGCCTCGCTCCCAATGGCGTCGAACGCGTAGTCGACGCCCCGTCCAGCGGTGAGCTTGCGCACCTCGTCGATCACGTTGTCGCGCTTCGCGTTGAATGTATGGGTGGCGCCGAACTCCTTGGCGAAGGCCAGCTTGTTGTCGAGGAGGTCGCACGCGATGATCTTCTCGGCGCCCACCAGGCGCCCGCCCTGCACCACGTTGAGGCCAACACCGCCACACCCGATGACGAGCATCGAGGCTCCCGCTTCCACCTTGGCGCAGCTCATCACGGCGCCCACCCCGGTTGGCACGCAGCAGCCCATCAAAGCCGCCGGCGCCCACGGCATGTCCTTGCGAATGGGCACCAGCATTTCGGCCGGGCATACGACGTACTCGGAGAAGGTGCCGATCCGCGCCATCTGGTTGATGGGTTGCCCGTTACGGTGCAACCGATGCGTGCCGTCGAGCATCATCCAACGGGGCGAAGGATGCCCGTCGCAGAGAATGGTCCGTCCGGTCGAGCAATAGAGGCACCGCCCGCAGTGGGGGCGAAAGGAGAAGATGATGTGGTCACCGGGACTGACATTGCTCACCCCCGGCCCGACCTCTTGGACGATGCCCGCCGCCTCGTGGCCGAGGACCATGGGCAGGGGCGGCGTCCAGTCGCCGTTCATGATGTGCCAGTCGCTGTGACAGACGCCCGCACCCATCACCTTGACGCGCGCCTCGCCGCCCTTCGGTCCCGCCTGCTCGACGTCCACGACTTGCAGTCCCTTGTTGGCCTCGTACAGCACCGCCGCTTTCATGTGGAAGTCCTCCCGGGCGCCGACGCGGGCGCCGCGCCGCGATGATCCGCCCGCGCCTCCCGCGCTGTCAAGCCGCCTCAGCGGCCGAGTACCCTGGCGGCCTGTACGCGTCGGGCCCTGCCCGTCGGCTTGACGGCCAGCGGCGGAGAGGCCATCATCACCCTGGCGGCGGGGGGCGCGGCCACTCGCCCAGGCAAGGAGCCATCATGAGCAACGACAAGATCGAGACGATCCGGTCTTCCAGCAGCGGGACTCTTGGACGCGCGGTGAGCCTCGTGCGCGACGCTCGGCTCACCCTTGACTCGTCGTCGCGACCTCAGCCGGACGCCCTCACCAACAGCGAGGCGTTCCTGGCCGCCATCTCATCGTGCGGGGTCACCCTCGTCGAGATGCACGCCCACGAGACAGGTGTGCCGCTGTCGTCAATGAACGTGACGATCGAGGGCACCCGCACCGCCGCCGACCCCGCGCGGTTCGCGAGCGTGACCATGCGATTCGAACTGGCCGGCGTCAGCCAGGCCCAGGCGGAGCAACTGGTCGAGACGTACCGGGGGCGTTGACCCCTCTACCGCACGGTCGCGGCCGCGACCGCAGTGAAGATCGACGTTGCCGTCGCCTCCGCCTGAGCACACCCCACCGGGAAAGGACGCCGTCAGCATCGTCCGGCCTCCGGTCTGAACCGGATCCCCGGACGGGCACCGCCACCACTGATACCGATCGGCGTCCCGTCGGCGCGCCAGCAGGCGGCGCCGGTCAGGGTGCCGTCCGCCTCGATGACGATTGCGTTCATGCCGCCACCCACCGCGGGTACCGCGACCACCTGATGGCCCCGGGCCGTCAGGGCCGCACATGGTCGGGCACGCCCTCCTCGACCTCGAGGTCCTGCCCCGCGTCCAGATTCGCGGCGCTTCCACTGCCTCCTGCAAGCTCATCCCCTGATCGATGAGGTTGAGCAACTCGGAGATGGGCCGCTCGACCTGAGGTATGCTGCCAACGCGCATGGAGACGGCTCAGGGGCGGCTCCTCTCCCTCGACGTCTTCCGGGGAGTCACCATCGCCAGCATGATCCTCGTCAACAATCCCGGAACGTGGCGCGCAGTCTACCCGCCCCTCGCCCACGCGGACTGGCACGGCTGGACACCGACCGATCTGATCTTTCCATTCTTCCTGTTCGCGGTGGGCGTATCCATCACGCTCGCCCTCGGGCCACGTTTGGAGCACGGCGAGCCCCCGGCCAGGCTGGCCGGTCGTATCGTGAGACGCTCCGTCATCCTCTTCGCGCTGGGCCTCTTCCTTGCCGGCTTTCCCGATTTCAACCTGGCCACCATCCGCATTCCGGGCGTCCTCCAGCGGATCGCCGTCTGCTACCTGGCGGCGGCCTTGCTTTTCCTCCTGACGACGATCCGCACCCAGGCCACGGTCGCGGCCGGGCTGCTCCTCGGCTACTGGGCATTGATGACCTTGGTGCCCGTGCCGGGGTTTGGCGCTGGTGATCTCGGGAAGGAGGGGAACCTCGCGGCCTTCCTCGACCGAACCCTGCTTGGCCCCCACCTCTGGCGAGCCGCCAAGGTCTACGACCCCGAGGGCATTCTCAGCACGCTGCCGGCCATCGCGACCACGCTCGCGGGCATGCTGATCGGCCACTGGCTACGGTCCTCGCGCTCGCCTTCCACGAAGGTCTGGGGAATGGCGGCGGGCGGCGGGGCGGCCATCGTGCTCGGCCTCTTATGGAACGGCTGGTTCCCCATCAACAAACCCCTGTGGACCAGCTCCTACGTCGTCTTCACGGCGGGCGCCGCCCTCCTCGGCTTGGCCGCTTGCTCCTGGATGGTCGAGGTCCAGCGATGGCGGCGGTGGGCCATACCGTTCCTCGTGTTCGGCGTGAACGCCATCGCCGCCTTCGTGCTCTCGACATTCGTGGCTCGCGTACTCACCCTCGCCACCATCACCGGCGCCGATGGTTCGCGGGCATCCTGGCACCGCTGGCTCTACGAACACGTCTTTGCTCCATGGGCCGCGCCCGTCAACGCCTCGCTGCTTTTCGCCCTCGCCTATCTGCTCGTCTGGCTCGTCCTCATGGGCATTCTCTACCGTCTCGGTATCTTCATCCGGGTCTAGAGACGCCTTTGCTATCTCGGCAGTCGTACGCGATCATAGATCGCTAGCGCCCATGTACCTCAACCGTCGGCTGTGGAACTTCACGCGGGGCGTGCGCGGCCGCATCGCCGCCACGGTGAGCGTCGGCCTCCTCCAGGTAGCCGCTGGCATTGCCCGTCTCGCGCTCTTGGGGTGGCTGCTCGGCCGTGTCTTTGCTGGCGACTCCCTCGCCACCCTGGCCACGCCCATCGCCCTCACCGCGGCGGTTATCCTGGCGCGCGGCGGGCTCGAATACTGGCGCACCATGATGGCGCATCGCACGGCTGCCCTGGTGCAGGCGCGCGTTCGTCAGAACCTCTACGATCACGTCGTCGCGCTCGGCCCTGCCCACTTCACCCAGGCGCGCACGGGCGACGTCATCCTGTCCATGGTCGAGGGCGTGCAACAGCTCGAAGTGTACTTTGGTCAGTACCTCCCCCAGCTCGCGGTGGCGGCGCTCACCCCTATCCTCATCTTCGCCTTCGTGGCGCTGCTCGACCTGCCCATCGCCCTCGTGCTCCTCGTCGCCGCCCTCGTCACTCTGTTCGCGCCCGCCCTCTGGCACCGGAAAGACGCTCAGGCCAGCCTCGCCCGCCAGAAGGCCTACAGCGCGTACGCCGCCGAGTTCCTGGACTCGATCCAGGGCCTGGCCACCCTGAAGGCCTTCGGTCAGAGCGCGGCCAGGTTGAAGCTCCTCGAGACACGGGGGTGGGCGCTGTTTCGCGGCACGATGTGGGTGCTGGGGACCAACACGCTGGCGCGCGGCATCACGGACACCGGCATCGCGGTGGGCGCGGCGGTGGCGCTCGGGTGGGGCGCGTATCGGGTCCGGGCTGGTGAGATGGAACTGGCCGTGCTCCTCATCATCTTGATGCTCGGGGTGGAGGTGTTCCGGCCCCTGCGCGAACTTCGCATCTTGCTCCACCAGGGCATGCTCGGCCTCTCCGCCGCCCAGGGGATCTTTGCCATCCTCGACGCGCAGCCGACCGTGGCCGACGGCGCCCGGCCGGCCTCGCGCCAAGCGGGTCTTGTCCCCACTGTGGAGTTCGAGAACGTCGTCTTTTCGTACCCGGGCGGCCGAGCGCCCGCACACGCTGGCCTCAGCTTCACGGTCGGCGCCGGGGAGCGGGTGGGGATCGTGGGTCCGAGTGGTGCGGGCAAGTCGACCATCGCCCGTCTGGTCCTGCGCTTCTACGATCCGAAGACAGGGAGCGTCAAGGTGGGCGGCCACGACGTGCGGTCGCTCCGCCTGGCCGAGCTCCACGGTGCAGTGGCGCTCGTGAGTCAGGACACCTATCTCTTTCACGGCACCGTAGCCGAGAATCTGCGTATGGGCAAACCGAACGCGACGGTGGCGGAACTGGAAACCGCCGCCCGCGCCGCCAATGCCCATGAGTTCATCGCCCGGCTGCCGCAAGGGTACGACACGGTTGTCGGTGAGCGCGGCGTGCGCTTGTCCGGGGGGCAGCGGCAACGCATCGCCATCGCGCGCGCGCTCCTCCGGGACGCGCCGATCCTGATCCTCGACGAGGCGTTGTCTTCGGTGGATGCCGAGAGCGAGGCCGTGATTCAAGAAGCGCTCGATCGGCTCATGCAAGGCCGGACTACGCTGATCTTCGCCCATCGCCTCTCGAGCGTAATCGGGGCCGACCGCATCCTGGCCCTGGAGGACGGGCGCGTGGTGGAGAGTGGCCGACACGGCGAGCTCATGGCTCTGCGCGGTGCCTACTATCGGCTCATGGCCGCCCAGGCCCAGGACGGTACGGGGGCGCCCGACCTCATCGACGCTCCGGATGTTGCCGCCACTGCCGCCGATGGCGATGGGGTTCCGGCGGCCGGCGTGGGGGGTGCCCCGGCGACCGCTCCGATGGGGGAGGGGATCGTGCCAGCGCAGGGACTGGGCTGGAGTCAGGTGGTGCGCATCCTGCTCGGTATGGTCACGCCGTATCGCGGGCAACTCGTGGCCACCTTTCTCCTCGGCGTGGCCCGCGTCCTGGCCCTGATCGGGGTGGGCATCCTGGGCGCGCTGATCGTGCTCGCCCTCAGGAAGGGCGCTCCCTTCGGAACGCTCCTGCTGGCTCTGGCGGTGGTCGCTCCCCTGGCTGGCATCCTCCACTGGCTCGAGTCGTGGCTGGCCCATGACATGGCGTTCCGGCTGCTCGCCCACATGCGCCTTGACTTCTTCCGGAAGCTGGACGCCCTCGCGCCCGCCTATCTCACGCGTCGCCGCTCGGGTGACCTGGTGGGGGTGGCCACCAACGACATCGAGCTGATCGAGTATTTCTTCGCCCACACCATCACGCCGGCCTTCGTGGCCGTGCTCATCCCGGCCGGCGTCCTCGCGACTCTCCTTGCCTTCGGGTGGCCCCTGGCCGTGGCCGTTTTGCCCTTTCTCGCCTACGTCGGGCTCAGTCCGGTGCTTGCGCGCTCGCGGGTGGATCACCTAGGTTCGCGAGCTCGCGAGGCCGTCGGCGAGATGAACGCCCACGCCGTGGACACGGTCCAAGGGTTAGGGGAGATCGTCGCCTTTCAGCGGGAGCAAGCGCGGGGAGCAGACTTCGCGGAGCGCGCGCGCGCGTACGTTCAAGCGCGCCTGCCGTACTTGCAAGACCTCACGCGGCAGACGGTATTTCAGGAAGTGGCCACGGGGCTGGGCGGGCTGGCCGTCGTCGCCACGGGCGCCCTGCTCGCCGGTGGCGGACGTCTCGATGGCGGCGTGCTCCCGCTACTGACCTTGCTAGCTATGTCGGCCTTCATCCCGGTGTGGGAAATCGCCCAGGTCGCGCGCCAGCTTGCCGACACGCTCGGCGCCACCCGCCGGGTCCATGCCGTGCACGCCGAGCCGGTCCCCGTGACCGACGGACCGGGGGCAGGAGCGAGCGGCAGGGCGCGGGCGGCCTTGGAGATGTCTCGAGTGAGCTTCGCCTATCCCGGCCGGAAGCAGCCGGCGCTCCAGGATGTATCCGTGAAGGTGCCCGCCGGACACACCACCGCGCTCGTCGGCGCCTCCGGCGCCGGCAAGACAACCCTGGCGAGCCTGTGCCTTCGCTTCTGGGACCCGGCTCTGGGCACCGTCCGGCTGGACGGCCACGATCTGAGGGACTACCAGCTCGATGAGCTTCGCGGGCGCATCGCCCTCGTCGCCCAGGACACGTATCTCTTCAACGACACGCTCAGGAACAACATCATGATCGCGCGGCCGTCGGCCACGGAGTCGGACGTCGCCGTCGCGGTGGCCAAGGCGTCGCTCGACGATTTCGTCCGGTCGCTCCCCGAGCGTCTCGACACGCTCGTGGGTGAACGCGGGGCCCAGCTCTCGGGAGGCCAGCGGCAGCGGGTGGCCATCGCGCGGGCCTTCCTGAAGGACGCGCCCATCCTGATCCTCGACGAAGCGACCTCCCACCTCGACGCAGTGAGTGAGCAAGCGGTGCGGGAGTCGCTCCGTGTGCTCGCGCGCGATCGGACCACCCTCGTTATCGCGCATCGTTTGTCCACCGTGCGCGATGCCGACCAGATCGTGGTCCTCGACAGGGGACGCATCGTCGAGATCGGTGACCACGACGCGCTGCTCGCCCGGGGCGGTCTCTACGCGCGTCTCGTCGCGCGCCAGCTGGCGGGGGCGACGGTGGCCACGCGCGCCTCCGGCTGAGGCTCCCTTCACCCTTTACTCGATGGGGAGCGGGCCACCCCCTCACGGGCTCGCGCGCGGGGGGGTGGCACCACCTCCACCCGCCGCAGCAGGGGAAGGAGCAGGAGCGCGGCACAAAACACGATGAACAGCAGCCAGAAGTCGTCGGCAAACGCCAGCAGCTGGGCCTGCTTCGTCACCTCCTGGTAGAGCATGCCGAGGGCGCGCCGCTCGGCCGTGAACGAGTCCGCCCCCTGGGCGGAGAAGTGCGCGGCCCACGCGCGCAGTCGCTCGCTCGTCTCCGGGTCCCAGACGTTGACATGGCTCACCAAGGTGGTCTGGTGTTCCTGGCTCCGGCGTGAGAGCAGGGTGGTCATCACGGCCACCCCGATGCCACCCCCGAGATTCCTGACAACGTTGAGGGCTGCTGTGGCATTGCCCATCTTCTCCCGCGCGATGGTGGCCAGCGCGACGGTGTTGAGCGGCACAAAGACGAGCCCGACCCCGAAGCCCTGGATGAAGCGCGGCCAGGCGAGAGCCCAGTAGTCCACACCCAGGGTCAGGCTGGACATCACGTAGGTCGCGTAGGCGTTCAGCACGCATCCCAGGGCGAGGAGCCAGCGCTGGTCCATGCGCGTGATGAGACGACCGGCGATGAGAAGCGAGAGGAGATTGCCAACCCCGCCCGGAGCCAGGACCGTGCCGGACGTCCACGCATCGTAGCCCATCACCTTCTGGGTGAAGAGGGCGAGGAGCACCATGCTCGAGAAGAACCCCATCATGACCACGAGCATGACCAGGCTGCTGGCGGCGAAGTTACGGTCCCGGTAGACGCTCAGGTCGAGGATGGGTTCGGTCGTGGTCAGCTCCCGGAAGACAAACCCGGTCAATGTCACCACGGCCACGATCGCCAGCAAGGCGATGAACGACGAGTCGAACCACTCGTGGCGCTCCCCCTGGTCGAGAAACAACTGAAGGGTGACAAAGCCGATCGCCATCAGAGCGAGCCCGAGCACGTCCACTCGCCCCGGCTTGCGCAGGTACGGTGGGTCGAACAGCACCGCGCTCGAGATGAGGAATCCGATGAACCCGATGGGCACGTTGATGTAGAAGATCCACCGCCAGGACCAGTTGTCCGAGATCCAGCCGCCCAGGGTCGGGCCGAAGATCGGGGCCATCATGATGCCCATCCCCCACGCGGCCATGGCCATGCCCCGCTGCCGGAGCGGAAAGATCTCCCACATGATGGCCTGCGACAGCGGCATGAGCGGCCCCCCGCCGATGCCTTGCAACATGCGCGCGATGAGGAGGGTCGTGATGTTGGGGGCCAGCCCACACAGCACGGAGGCCAAGGTGAAGACCACCGTGCAGGCCAGGAAGAATCGCTTGCGGCCGAGCGCGCCGGCCAACCATCCCGTGGCCGGCAGAATGACGGCGTTGGCAGCCAGGTACGAGGTCAGCACCCAGGAGACCTCGTCGACGCCGGCCGACAGCGAGCCCTGGATGTGGGGAAGGGCGACGTTGGTCACCGTCACGTCAAGGACCTGCATCACGGTGACGAGCATCACGGAGCCCGTGATCGTCCACTTCCGCCAGGCTCCCAGGGGGGCCTCGGCCGCCGCGGAAGGAACGCCGGAGGTAGCGGCGGTGGATGGCCGCGGCTCCGCGGCGCCGCCGCTCACGCCGCCGGCAGCCGCAAGAGCAACCCGAAACCGTCGATCGCCGAATCGACGCCGGCCAGCCTGAGGGCCCGCCAGAACAGGGCCTGATTGCTGCTGATGACGGGTTTGCCCAGCTCGTGCTCGAGCATCTCGAGGACGCCGACGGTAGGGAGACCGGTGCCGCTGAGGAGGACGGCCTGCGCGGAGGGCACATCGGCCTGACGCGCCAGCTCCACAGCTCGCTCTTCATCTTCCGCGTAGATGTCGGCGCTGTCCAATCGGTGGTAGCCGGCTACGCGGAAGCCCGCCGCTTGCCAGTAGGCGCGCCCGCGGACGCTGACGGACTCGGGATACGGGGTGCCGAGTGCAAGGGTCGTCACGCCGAGGCGCCGCAGGGCGGCGCCGACCGCCTGGGCGGCCGTGATGACGCGTGCCCCGGTGAGGAAAGCCAGACGATCCACCAGGGCGGGCTCGCGGGAAAATTCAGTCTGATAGCTGGCGGCCGTATGAGCGAGCACGACCACGCGCGGGCTCACGGCACCGAGCGCGGTCGCCGGTCCTGCCAGGAAATCAAGATAGGCCTGCGTCCGCTCCGCCATCCCCTCCGGGCTTCCGGGCGGCCCCCCGCTCGAGCCAGCCTCGAGGCGCGCGAAGTGAATGCTCACGTCCGATGGAGCCATTCGATAGAGCTCCGGTTCGACGGTAGGATTCCCCGGGGGAACCAGGACACCGAGGCGAACACGCGAGACCGGCATGGCTCGTGTCGTCGGTGCTGCGCGACGACAACTCCAGTCACCGTGCCGTGGACTGCATCGAAGAGCGTCCCGCCCGCGATCACCACACTGGTCACGGTGCCGATCTTACCGTACGGCTGCCGGGCGAGCCCGGGGTAGGCGGCCGCCAGGCACGCTCGGCTGGTCAGCCGAGATCGTACTCCCGCATCTTGCGCAGGAGCGTCCGGTAGCTGATCTTGAGCAGCCGGGCCGCCTCCGTCCTCCGCCAGCGCGAGATGGCCAGCGCCCGTTCGATCGCGTGGCGCTCGGCGCCCTGGCGCGCGCGCTCGGCAATGGCCGAGAGGCCGATCTCTTCACCTTCCGACGCCGCCCGGGGGGCCGGACTCCCTCGCCCGGCTCGTGGCGGTTCCGCGGCCGGTGCCTCGGCCCGGGAGGCCGGGGGTCGAGCCGCCAGGAGATTGTCGAGGACGCCCGCATCCTCGCCGAGGAGCACGAGCTGTCGAATGATGTTCTCGAGCTCGCGAACGTTTCCAGGCCAGTGGTAACCTGCCAGCCGTTGGAGCGTCTCCGCCGACAGTCGAGGTCGGGCGCGCCCGTCGCGCAGGGCGAACGTATCCAGAAACTGACGAATGAGGACGGGAATCTCGTCGGGGCGCTCCCGCAAGGGAGCAAGCCGGATGTTGATGACACTCAGCCGATAGTACAGATCCTCGCGGAACTCTCCGCGCTCCGCGAACGTACGGAGATCCCGATTGGTGGCCGCCACGATGCGGACGTCGGCCCGGATCTCCTCGTTCCCCCCGAGCCGTGAAAAGGTCGCATCCTGGAGCACGTGGAGCAGCTTGGCCTGCAGCGGGAGGGCCATCTCCCCGATCTCGTCGAGGAAGATCGTGCCGCCGTCGGCGCGCTCGAACCGCCCTTGCTTGCGGCGGTCGGCACCCGTGAAGGCGCCGCGCTCGTAGCCGAACAGCTCGCTCTCCAGCAGATCGCGCGGCATGGCGGCGCAGTTGATCTTCACGAAAGGCCCATCGTGCCGCGGCGACACTCGATGCAGGCTGTGCGCCACCATCTCCTTACCGACCCCCGTCTCCCCGAGGATCAGGACGGTGACGTCGGTCGGACCGACCAGGCGGACCATGCGCAGGACACTCGCCATCGGCTCGAACCGCCAGGAGGGCCAGCCGACACCGAGCGAGGTCTCGCCTCCCTCCTCGGCCGCACGATCTGAGGGTAGAATCTCGTGGCTCATCAAACCCGTTCCAGGACGTGAAGCCCGCGTCCACGATCGATGAGATACATGAGGCCGCGCCTGTCCACGAAGACATCGTTGCTGGACACGCGCGTCTGGCCCACTGGAATAGGGGGCATGAACGACGCGACTTCCCGCGGCCGGTGAGGATCGACGATATCGATGACGCGCAGACCATGGGCGAACCACGCCACGGGAATCTCGGTCCCCCGCACCTCCTCGGCCGGCTGATGGCAACCGGTGAAGGGCGGCTGGGGCGCGCCGTCCAGCCCGTCCACCTGGAAGCTCGCGAAGGGGACGGGACGCGCCTCATGGGTGATATCGACGAGCCACAGGAAGGCCGGCGGCGACGGCTCCAGCTTGGCGACGTCTTCGTCGCTGACGATCATCACGCGCCGCCCCTGCAGCGCAAACGGAACCGGTAGCGCGGTGTGGGTCGGGTGCGCGAAGGGCGGGCTCCAATCGAGTCCGGCCACGAACCGGGGCTTGCCCATGTCCTCGATGTCGAGGATCACGAACCCACCGTGCCAGTAGCTCACGTACAGCCGGTTACCGAGTCGGATCGGGTGATGGCAGCGGTGCTGTCGCCCAGGCCAGCCAGGCTTCTCGCCGCCGGCGATCCACTGGCCGGGCATCCACCAGCGTCCGACCTCCTGGGGGTGCTCAGGGTTCTGGAGATCGAGAATCATCACGATGTTGCCCAGGTAGCCGTCCACTTCCGGAGACAGGTACGCATAGCGCCCGTCGAAGGTAAAGCGATGAACGCCGGCCCCTCCGCACGGCCAGAAGGTGATCTCGCGTGGCGCCCGGGGGTCGGACACGTCAAAGATGCCCAATCCGCCTCGGACGCCCGGAGGGGGGTGATCCGCCGGCTGTGCCTCTCGGTTCACGAGCATCAGCCCCTGAGCCGCGCGGACCTTGTGGGAGTGCAGGCCCTTCGGCACCTCGAGGGCGGCCAAGCGCCGTGGATTCGCAGGATCGCTCACGTCGACGAGGGTGGTGCCCTCGGGGGCGTGCATGTGAGCGATGAACGCCACCTCACCATCGACGACCACCTGCCCGCCGCCCGGGCAATCGAAATACCCCACCTGCCTGAGCCCTCGTCCCTCGCCGTTGACCATGATGGAATCTTCTCACATGCCCAGGACTTCGGGTACTCTCGCCCCAAACAAGGAGCGCACGATGAACAACCTCAGCTCGATGGCCTCGACGGTGGGCAATCTCTTGAAGACGCGCGGGCAGACGGTGGCCGTGGCGGAGTCATCGGCCGGCGGGCTGATCTCGGCAGCCCTGCTCGCCGTTCCCGGTGCTTCCGCCTACTTCCTCGGTGGGAGCGTGATCTACACGCAGGTGGCCCGGCGGGCCCTGATCCGGATCCCGGATGACGCCGTGGCGGGAATGCGCTCGAGCACGGAACCCTATGCCCTGCTCAAGGCCCGCGCCGTGCGTGAATTGCTCGGCACCACCTGGGGTTTGAGTGAGACCGGGGCTTCTGGCCCGACCGGCAACCGCTACGGCGATGCCGCCGGGCACGCCTGCATCGCCGTGGCCGGCCCCGTCGAGCGCGTCATCACCGTTGAGACCGGCCAGCCCGACCGGGAGGCCAACATGTGGCGATTCACCCGAGAGGCCCTCGAGCTCCTCGAGAGCTGCCTGACCCGACAAGGATAGTCCTACTCCACTTCGAAGAGGCGCAACGCCTCCTCCAGCCGCGGGCGGCGCGACTGAGGATGCGCCCCCCCTGTTAATCTTCTGTGTGGCCGAGGTAAAGTTCTGTAAAGCGAGGAGGCGCTCGCGCGAACGAGGAGATCGACATGGATCCCGGACGGCTCTCGATGCCCATCGGGGAGGCGATGTTCAGCCAGCGCTCCATCCGGCACTTCCGGCCGGACCCCGTTCCGATGGACGATATCCATCTGCTCATGGAGGCGGCGGTGAAGGCGCCCAACGGCGCCAACCGCCAAATTGCTCGTTTCCTGGTGCTGACCGACCGCGGGAGGATCCGTGAGTTCGGCCCGCTCTATCACGAAGCGTGGTGGGCAAAGCGGCGCGAGGAGCGCGGATGGACACGCCCCGAGGACATTCCCCTGGACGAGCGCAGCTATCGCTCGGCGGCGGGGTTGGCCGATCGGATGGGGGAGGTGCCGTGCGTGGTCTTCGCGTTCGGCGAACCGCCTGGCTCGGCCAACTCGGTGCTGCCCGCCGTCCAGAATTTGATGCTGGCCGCCCGGGCGCTGGGCATCGGCTCCATACCGACCACCTTGCATCCGTCGGTCATGGAGCGCTTCCACGCGATGTTCGAAATTCCCAAGACCGTGACCTTCCACTTCTGTGTCCCCCTCGGCTACCCCGAACGCGGCTTCGGACCCACAGTGCGGAAGCCAACCGCGGAGACGACGTATCTGGACCGATGGGGCGGAGCCGTGCCGTGGCGATGACGCAGGTGGACGAGTCGGAGTAGAGATGACGATTGCTCGTAACCCCCTCCACGGATCCGGACGAGCGGCATTACCGCATCCGGCTCTTGCCTCAGGTGACAACGCCAAGTCGCCTCAGGGGATAGGGGTGAC
>Ga0187893_10005708_pt1 | contig 22039 bp, 21 predicted proteins | sample MA1701074metaG_FD_139574 | JGI IMG/M metagenome (GOLD analysis project Ga0187893, IMG submission 139574) | White microbial mat communities from a basaltic lava cave in the Kipuka Kanohina Cave System on the Island of Hawaii, USA - MA170107-4 metaG ...
AAAGGCGACGGTCCTTCAAAAAATGGCAAACTGGCTATGGCGGACGAGATGCTCAAACGCAGTTGGCAGCTAATATCCATCGCGCTTGGAGCGCAGGTATTCTTCCTCCTCGCCGCCGGTGTCCTCTTTTACTATCGCATCGGGCAGGCCCACGAGCAGATTACGGCTCTACAAAGTTCCGGCGCGGCCGTGGGAGTTGTGGTGAATGCCGTCTCCGAATCGGTGTTCCATCTGGCGGTGTCTTTGCGCGACGATCTGCTGGACGACGATCCCGGCAGGCTCAAACTTTCCATGAATCAAGTGGCGGCAATCCGGCTGGAATCAGAGCGTCACCTGGATTCGCTTATCAAGCTCACGCCGGCAGGCATGGATCCGCGTATTGAAGCGTTCCGCAAGGAGTTGGCAGGCTACCTTGATTTGGCGGAAGTTCTGCTATCGCTGACCCCGCACCAGCGGCGCGTAACAGGGGTGCAGTTTATCCGCACGCAACTGGTTCCGCGCAAGGAGGCCCTTATCGGAAACCTGAAAGACATTGAGACCTACCATACTGAGGCCCTCAAGCGCCGTGCCGCGCTAGTGCTGGAGAGCCAGCAGAAACTCCGGCTGGAAGTGGTGCGCACCACAACCGTAGCCATGCTGCTCGGACTCATCGTTGCGGTCTTTTCGGTTTTGAGGCTGCGCCTGCTGGAGCGGCTGGCCGGCGAGCACGCAGCCGCATTGGGCCGCAACCGCGAAGAGCTCCGGCGGCTTTCCCAGGAGTTGGTGGTGGCCCAGGAGGAAGAGCGCAGATCTTTGTCCCGGGAGTTGCACGACCAGGTCGGCCAAACGCTTACGGCCTTACGCATGGAGGTGGGAAATCTTGGCACACTGCGTGGGGGCTCCGAAGAAGAGTTCGACGAACATTGGCGTTCGGCCAAAGATCTCGGCGACCAGGCGCTGCAAACGATTCGCGATATCTCGATGGGCCTGCGGCCATCGATGCTTGACGATCTGGGATTGGAACCCGCCGTCCGCTGGCAGGCGCGCGATTTTGCGCGCCGGACCGGCATCGAAGCTTCGTTCGCATTGGAAGGGGACCTCAGCCGTCTCCCCGAGCGCCACCGCACCTACGCATACCGGATCATACAGGAAGCGTTGACCAACTGCGCCAGACACTCCGGCGCACATTCCGTTCGCATTAACATCCACGGCGCCCCGAACAGTCTGTCTCTGACCGTTCAGGACGACGGCGCCGGCTTCGACATGGCCGATGCGCCGGCGCGGGGCGTCGGCCTGATCGGCATTCAGGAGCGCGCCGGCGAACTCGGCGGAACCGTAACGATCATTTCCCAGCCCGAGCGCGGCACTATTATTCAGGTTTCCATGCCCATTCAAGAGGGAGTCATTCATGAGCAAAGTTCGCATCATGCTGGCGGATGATCACGGCGTGGTCCGCAAGGGACTGCGGTATCTGCTCGAGCAAAATGAAAACTACGAAGTGGTCGCCGAGGCCTCCGACGGCAGAGAAGCGGTCCGGCTCGCCGGCGAGCACCATCCTCAAATCGTAGTTATGGATATTGCGATGCCGTCGCTCAACGGGATCGACGCCGCGGCTCTCATTCTAAAGGAGGCTCCCGGGACCAGCGTTCTCATGCTGAGCATGCATGCCGACGAGAGCTATCTGCTTCGCGCTCTGCACATCGGGGTCAAAGGATACCTAATCAAGGAATCCGCCCATGAGGACCTGTCGCGCGCCGTCGACGCCGCCGTCAACGATAAATGTTTCTTCAGCCCCGTCATCGCGCGGATGCTGGCCGACGAGTACACCCGCACCATGCAGCGCCGCGGCCTGGACGATACCTACGCCCTTCTTAGCCCGAGGGAAAAGGAGGTGCTCCAGTTGATAGCGGAAGGCAAATCCAACAAGGATGTCGCCGAAATTCTGAGTCTCTCCACCTACACAGTGGAATCTCACCGCACGCGCATCATGCAGAAACTGGACCTCCACAATACCGCGGAGCTGGTCCTCTACGCCGTCCGCAAGAAAATCATCAGTTGAAAAAAGATGCTTGCGGGAGCTAATGTGCCTGCTCCGGCCTCGCCTTCTCCTTTTGTCGGAACGAAACAAGGAGATAGAGAACATGATTACGGTGCGAATGATGGTGACAGCGGCGATCCTGATCGCAGGCTTTACGGGTTCACAGGCTCAGGCTGAGGCCAACCCGGGCAGATTGACCGTTTTGGCGAATGGCGGTGTTACACCGGAGACGCTCCCCGGCTTCCTTCGGCAGGCCGGCCACAACCCTCAGAAGAACGCCGAGGGTTTCTATGTGGTCCATCGCAATATCTTGGGCGTGAATTTTCCGGTGGAGATCATTGTGTCGAGCAGCATGCGGAAGCTGTGGCTGAGGGTCTTCATCGAACGGTTCAGCACGACTGGCGACATTCCACATTCCGCGTACGCAAAGATGATGCAAGCCAATCACGACTGGGCCCCGAACCACTACACGCTCAGCCGGTGCGACAACTGCCCGCCCGACTCCCGCTATCTGCTCAAGGTCCAGCGTCCCATGGACAATCGCAGCTTAACCCCGGAAACCTTGGAGCGGGAGATTCGTAAATTCATCGAAGGCATCGAAGCCTCACGAGACGGGTGGGACAAAGCGAGATGGGTGGGCGGCGTCCCTGGCGCCATCCCGTCGTCTCTGCCTACCCGCCGGTTCCAGTAGCTACACTATCAGCAATCGGCCCGGTATGCGCCGGGCCGATCTTGCTTTCTCAACAGGAGGAATCATGGAAGCGACAACCCGAATCGAACCCGCAGTGGAAGCGTTGCGGCGGCTGGCCGCCGAACGCAGTGATCTGGTTCACCAACACCCGGACCGCTTCGAAAACCTTCTCCACGACTATTGCCCCGATCATCCAAAACGCGTCAACCTGCTGGCAGCCGCTTTGCGAGCCGGTATCGCGCAACAGCTTGCGGCCATGCGCGGCCAGCAGCTCGCTCCGGCTCTGGCCGCCGAACTCGCTGCCCGGCTCGAGCAATCGCAGGGCTTAAGCAGGGCCGATGCGGATTGGGCCGTGCGGGCCTGGATTACCGCCTTCGGGATTGTCGGCGCGCAGGAGCGGAACGACCGTTGGATAGCGCCGGAGGGGGACACCGTCAAGCTTGGCTCACGTAGTCCCGTTCTTGCATATGCGCTGGCCGGTATCCTGGGTGTGACGGGGGCGGTGGCGGGCTACGAGATAGGAAAACGCAAGCCGCCCAAGGAGGTCCGCGTGGAAGTGCCCGCGCCCCCGGTGCAGCATACGGTCGACGATTTTTCCGGCATGCTGCGGGACGCGGGATTCACTCCCACGCGCTCCGGAAAGGACCGCTATGAGGTGTCGTTACACGTGCATGGCTCTCCCAAGACCATCGAGGTGGCCTTGAGTCCTTCCGGACGCAAACTTTGGTTCATAACGCGGCTGGCCGGCAGTTTCGCCGTTTTCTCCAAATCGCGCGAGGACCTGCTTGCCATGCTTCGCCTCAACAATACCACTTCACCCGCGTTCCAATACGTCACCAACAGCAATAACATCGATTTCGTCATGAACATCGACAATCGCAATCTGACGCACCAGGAGCTGAAGCGGTCCATCGATTTCTACCGTGACATGCTCGAAAAAACGCCCCGCGGCTCTCTTTAAGAACATGGAGAAGCACACCAGCCTATGGCAGGACACATCGCTTCGGCTGTCGCAGGTGTTTCCGCTTCTTTCGTCGGGAGACCGGCTGCGTTCGAAAGCCTTCCTTCTCCCGGCCGCCGCCACCATCGTCACCGTAGCCGTCTTAGCAGGCTCCACCAGCGACTTGCGTGTTTACATCTGGACGCTGAACATTTACCTGGCTGCGGCCGCGTTCTATTTCGTCTACCAGCTTTGTGGAAAGCAGAAGCAGTGGTGGCCGCCCGCCGCCGCGGCTGTTTTGACTCTGCTACTTCTGGCTTCGGGCGTTTGGGAGGCGTTCGCATTCCTGTTCCGGCGCGTGCTCCCCGGAGGCCTGCCCATCCCGCCCGGCACGGGCGTCATCGGGGTTTTTCGGCGCTATCTATTCGGAGCCGGTCTGGCGGAGGAGCTGTTCAAGGCGATTCCGGTGCTGGCCGCGGCCGGGTTGACTTACAAGGTTCGAAGAGCTGCCGCCGGCGTGCGCGATCCACTCGACGGAGTGTTGCTTGGCGCCGCTTCGGCGATCGGGTTCGCTCTCTATGAGAACATGTTCGACAAACTACCCGAGCTCCAGCAGGAAGCTTCCCATCGGCTGATCGAGAAGCTTGGAGCGGTTCCCTCATCTGTGCGCGAGGCCTTGAGCGCGGAATTCGGCTGGCTGGTCGCATTGACGGCGGCCATTCCCCGGACGCTCGGATTTATTTCCGGGCATGTCGCCTACAGCGGGTATTTGGGATACGCGGTCGGCCTTGCCGTTCAAAAGCCAAGCAAGGCCCCCAAGATCCTGCTGAGCGCCTACTTGATTTCATCGGCGGTGCACGCGCTATGGAACACGGCGGCGTACTTCGAGGCGCGGGCGCTGCTGGCGCCACTGGGCATCGTGAGTTATGCGCTGCTGGCGGCAGCCATTCTCAAAGCCCGGCAAATGCTGAATCTGACCGGCTCGATCCGCGCCCCCTTGATCCATAGTGAACCTGCCCTGCGCATTGGCGGCCGCTCTTTTCCGGTGCGTGCCGGACACCGCATCTTCAGCGGAGAAATCCAAGGGTTGTCTCCCGTTTCCAACGACAACGTGATCGCCGAGATCACGGCCAAACCCATGGACGAATCCATGCTTGGACTGAAGAACCTGTCGCAATCGATCTGGGTGGCGCGCAAAGTCAGCGGGGAAACACGCCAAGTCGCCCCTGGCCGGAGCATTCATCTGGTTCCTGGTTTGCGCATCCAATTCGGTATCGTGGAAGGCGAGGTCGAGCGATGAGCATTCCAACCACTATTCGAATCCGCGAGGAAGTAACGCGGCCGGCCCTGCATATCATTTTGCTGCTGGATGCGTCAGGTTCCATGCGAGCCGGCAATCGCATCGCCGACCTTAACAAAGGCATTCGAGATGCGATCTCAGGCATCGGCGAGGCCGCGGCGCAAATGCCGTCGGTCGACGTCCTGATGCGCGCGGTCGCTTTTTCCACTGGGGCGCGCTGGCATATCGGGGTACCGCAGTCCGTCAATACGCTCTGCTGGACCGACATTGCCGCGGACGGGGAAACGGACATGGGGAAGGCGTTCGAGCTGGTGTCCGATGTCCTGCCGGCGATGTACTCCAGCCAGCACGTACCCAAACCGGTTCTCATCCTCATCTCCGATGGCCGGCCAACGGATGATTTCGAAAACGGCTTACGAAGGCTCACCGCCGAAAACCGCATGTCAACTCGTGAGTCGGTCGCATTTAGCGGCGATGCCGGGGTTTCCTATCTTCAACGATTCCAGAGCCAGCCTAACGCCGCCCCGCATCGCGCCACCGACGCGGCATCGCTGGCCCAGCATCTGCGGCGAATCGTCACAACGGCTCTGCAAAAACTGGCCTGGCCTGCTGCTGACGGCGGTCAACAGGAACGCGGCGGGGAACCGGAGGAGAACAAACAAGAGGAGCAACCCTGGTGGCGGCTCAAGGATCCCAACCAGGGAGAATCCGGGTCGACCTGGTGAACATTCCGGGCGCCGTCGATTTGCCAGCCACCAGGCGCTCGTCCGATAATCGCCCAAGGGACCTGTGCCTTCGCTCGAAGCTTCCGATATGGAACGCATCCTCGCCGCCGTGGATCCGGTGATCCAGGGGATCCTGCGCCGCAAGATGCATGTCTCACTCCGTCCGGACGATGACCGCCGCGACAATCAGGAAGCGCTCGACCTGCTACAGAATGCGCGGCTGGAAGTTCTCAAGCGGCTCGAACGGTGGCGATCCGGGGAAGACCGCGCGCTGGACAAACCGGAGCACTACGCCGCCGTGGTGGCCTATCACCAGCATTCCGAGTTTCTCCGCGCCAGGTACCCCGCGCAGGCAAGCCTCAAGAATCGTCTCCGGTTCTTTCTCCGCAACAGCACGGAATTCGCAGTCTGGGAAAGCGCCGATGAAGACATAGTGTGCGGTTTCTCGGGATGGCGAGCGAAGTCCCAAATTCTTGCCGGGACGGATAGAATCGCCAGCCTCAAATCGAATCCCCGCCAGATCGATCCGGGCGCGATTCCAAAATGTCTGTTGGAGTCCATGAAGCCCAAGGACTGGAGCGCCCTGCTCGATGGGGTTTTTTCCTTCCTCGACGGCCCGGTGGAGCTCGACGATCTCGTGCGCATTGTAGGGGAACTGTTCGGCGTGCGGCAGGCCGCCGAGGAGGATATCGATGCTCAGTTTGGACTGGGCGCCCGCGAGGATCCTATTCACTTGATTGCGATCCGGCAGCAGATGATGTGGTTATGGGAAACGCTGCTTCAGTTTCGCGCCCAGGGGAAGCGCGAATGGCTGATCGCCTTTCTGCTGAACCTTCCGGGACTCACTCGTGAGAGCCGGGGCGAAATCGAAGTATTCCGCGATCTTGGCGTCGCCAGTGTCGCCGAAATCGCAGCTATGGTGGAAATAACAGCCTCGGAGTATCGCGCGGCCAATGATCCGGACGCGGACGGCCCGAACCTCCCGCCCGACCCGGGAACCCCCCAGACGCGTTTCGAGGCGCTCTGGGATCATCTGCCTCTAAGCGATCGCGTTCTGGCGCGCATGCTCGGTAAAGACGAAGAGCAGAAGGTGATTAACCTGCGCATGGTCGCCACCCAGAAGGCGGCCAGGCATCTTCGGGAACGGATGCGAAAGAAAAATGCGGACAGAAACTAATATGGGCATCCCGCATCCGCCTTTGTCCTTCGAGGTGTATCATGCCGGATAGCACAGGACCCGAGAAAAAGGCCGCCGACCTGATTGCAGCGATCCGCAAAGGCGCCAGCGATCATTTGGGATACGACCTGCTGGAGGGCTACGTCAGCAAGCGTCTCGCTCAGGATGAACGCGAACTTGTCCTGGCGCATACGGAACTTTGCCCGCGGTGCGCGGCTGAGCTTACAGATCTGGAAGCGTTCGCGCTCACGCTCGAGCAAACCGAAGAACCCCTAACGGAATCCGAAGAAAAACCGGCATTTTGGCCAGGCTTCTGGGCCTGGGCGCGCCAGCCCCGAAACGCAATCGCTTTTACGGCCATCTTCGCGGCCGCCATCGTGCTACCCACGTTGACTCGATTCATTCAGAAGCCCGAAACGATCGCGGGCCGCGTCAACGACTCGGTTCTTGTGGGAGCGCTGAGCTCCGGCAAGCCCATCGATTCGCATCTGGGGAAGCTACCGGCTCCCTGGAGAACGAGGATTCTCACCCAGCTTGAGGGCGGCCCTGCCTCGCGGCCTGTTTCTCTTTCCTTTCTTCCGCCACGCCGGGGAACTGGCCTGCTGTTTCCGGTGCAGGAGGCGGTCGCGGACACCCGGCCCATCCTTCGCTTTGAGCAGCGCTCTTCCCCGCTCCGCATCCGCCTATTCGATAGCAGCAACGCCATGGTGGCGGAAAGCCCTCAGTTGGCCGGCACGGAATGGAAGATTCCCTTCGCACTCCAACGCGGCGCCATCTACCGCTGGGAATTGAACCGCGCGGCCACGGCGTCCTTCCGTGTGCTCACCTCGGACGAATTCGCCGAATGGCAGCGGCTGTCGGCGCTCTATCCTGACGTGGCTTTGGTTCGGGGTGCCCTGGCTCTGGAATTCGGCTTGCTAGATATGGCCGGCCAGGCATTCGCGGCTCTTCCGCCATCCGATACTACGCGGCGGCTCCTCGCCGTCACGCAATCCCGCTGAGTACTATTGCTCCGCCGAGAACCGGTACACCGTTGTCGACGAATACGTCTTGCCTGGCGTCAGCACCACCGAGGGGAACTCCGGTTTGTTCGGTGAATCCGGGAAATGCTGCGTCTCCATGCAAAACCCGTACCGCTGGCGGTATACTTTGCCGCCCTTGCCCGTGATGCTGCCGTCGAGAAAATTGCCCGTGTAAAACTGCAACCCCGGCTCAGTGGTCAGCACTTCCATCATGCGGCCCGAGTTGGGCTCTCTTACACGCGCCGCGGCGGCCAAAGCGCCTCCGGCCGCGTTCAAAACGTAATTGTGATCGTAGCCTTTCCCTAAAATAAGCTGCTGGTCGTTGGTTCCGATGCGCTCGCCGATGATGCGTGGATAAATAAAGTCAAACACGGTGCCTTTGGCGGCCCGCAGTTCGCCGGTAGGAATCAGACCCTCGTCAACCGGCGTGAACCGCGCGGCGCGGATCAGGACCTCATGCCCGAGAATGTTCCCCTCCCCTGCTCCGGCAAGGTTGAAGTAGGAGTGATTCGTCAGGTTCACGATCGTTTCCTTGTCCGTCGCCGCCGAGTAATCGATTTTCAACTCATTGTTATCGGTGAGCGTGTAGGTCACGCGAACGGCGAGGTTGCCAGGGTACCCCTCTTCGCCGTCTTTGCTCGTGTAGCTCAGCTCGAGCTGATTGTGCGCCTTCTCGCGAGCCGACCAGACGACTTTATCGAACCCTTTTGTCCCTCCGTGCAGGTGATTCTCTCCATTGTTGGCGACCAGCTTGTATTCGACGCCCCCCAAAGTGAACTTCGCTTTGGCGATCCGGTTTCCGTAGCGGCCGATAATCGCGCCGAAATAGGGATGTCCCTTCAGATACCCATCGAGATTATCGAAGCCGAGAACCACATCGGCAAGCTTGCCTTGCCGGTCCGGAGTCTTCAGAGACACGACAATGCCTCCGTAGTTGGTAATCGCGGTTTCCAGGTTGTTCTTGTTGGTGATCGTGTATAGTTCGACCGGCTTGCCTTCGACGGTCCCGAACGGTTCTTTTTTCATGAGGATGGGCCGCGGCTCTTGCTTCGCGCCACACCCGGCAAGAACGCAGAGCATGGCGGCGGCGGCAATTGAGTAGTGCATCGCGTGTGTGGCTCCTCGTATCAGATTAGTTCACTCGCCATGCCGCCGCTGCACGTGCCGCCCGGCGCCTCCAAGCAAAAGCCCGCGCCCGGCATGAAGTTTCACTGCTGAGGGAACGGAATTTCCATTACCGCGGACCAGGCCGCTCGAACCAGTTCGCCGCCGAAACGCAGGCGGTCCTCAGCCAGCGGAAGCCGTTTGAGCTTATCGTTGTGGGCGATGCGCTGCTCCATAAGAAACGCCGGGAGCTTCCAATCGCGATAAAGACCTTGGATCACATTCATCCGTCCGGCCTTGCCTGCGGTTGTGGAAGACTCGGCGTGGAAAAGCGCGCGGGACGGATGGAAGCTGGTATGGTCCTTCAACAGGGAATAAAAACGGGCGCCGAGCTCGTGGAATGCGTCTTCCGGTGGCGCCTCCAGATACTCCGAAGTCTCGGTGTTATGGAGCGAGAGGAACAAATTGATAGCGCGGCCTTGTCCGATCCATTGCTCAATGGCTCGGCGCTGCGCCGCGATCTCAGGCATTTTGACGCTGTCCTCAAGGTCCCAGTTGCGGTTCAAATCGTAGCCGTGGGCGTTGAAGCGCACTCCGCCCCGGGCGACCCCATCGGGGTCGCATAAGGGAAAGATTTTCCAGATCACATCCTGGCGCAGCCGGCGGGCAATGGGGCCGTCCCCGAGCAGCGCGAGGACGGCGCCTTCACCGCTCCAGGATGAGCCGGTCTCCCAACTGTGCTGCCGGAACATCAGCCAAACGGTCTTTCGAGGTTTGTCCGCGCCTGCGCTGGAAGTGATGGTCCAAAGCGCCAGTTGGCGGCCGCCGGCGGTTTTGCCAACGCTGGCCTCGTGAAAATCCGGATGGCTGCTGATCTTCTTGCGCAGCCTTTCAAGGTGTTGATTGGTGTAGGGCGGAACATGGGCGATCCAGAAGCGGCTTTGGCGGGGCGTGAGTCGAAGCCGCAGTTTCGGCTCTTCCGCGTCGTATTCGAAGGTGTCCAGCCGGTGCCACGTCGTGTTGTCGTAGCTGATGACCGGCGGCGTGTCTCTGGTGATAGCGCCCCGGTTCGGTCTGTAGTTGTATTCACCGGCGAGATCGACGATATCGAAGATCAGCGGCTCACCGGGACGCGCGCCGTCAAGGCGGAAGTAGTACCAGTTAGCCTGGCGATTGCGGCCATCCTGATCCTTTTCGCCGGCGGAAGCCACGCGATAGTGAACGTTGGATACCTGCTCCACCCTGCCTGTGCTGCCGCCTTCGAAGTTGGCGTGAATCGAGACGGCGGCTAAACCGGCGGGGACAAAAGCAAACAGCGGAATCATACGCATCGCGATTTGTAAGTTAGCATGGCGCACACGGCTGCGCGGCGTGCGCTATCCTGAAGTTCCCCCCATGAGTGAAGTAGTGAACGAATTCTCCATCTCCCTTCGCCAGGTTCGCGAATACGAATTTCTGGTGAAGTTCGACGCGGAGTCGATCGCCGATTTGCACACCGATGAAACGCCTCCACTCGGCAGGAACGCGGGCCCCAGTCCCACGCGGATGCTCGCGGCGGCAATCGGCAACTGTCTCTCGGCGAGCCTTTTGTTTGCCAGCCGCAAATCGGGCGTCGTGATTTCGAATCTGCAAACAGAAGCAAGAGTGCAGATTGTGCGCGGCGAAAACCGCCGGTTGCGGATCGGCGGGATTCAGGTAACCATAGACCCCCGGGTGTCGCCGGAGGACTTAGAGAAGCTGAAGCAGCCGCGAGGCGTGTTTGAAGATTTCTGCACCGTGACCCAGAGCGTAATCGCGGGGATAGCGGTCGAAGTAAAGGTGAAAGGAATCGATGGCGAATAAACGAATCGGCATTCTTACCGGCGGTGGCGATGTCCCCGGCCTCAATTCGGTTATCAAGGGCGTCGTCTACCGCGGCAGCGAAAATAAATTCGATGTTATCGGCATTCGCCGCGGCTGGGAGGGCCTGACGCATGTCAATCTCGATGATCGCAAGAGCAAAGACCGCTACGTTCTGAAGCTGGACCGGGAGAACACGCGCACTATCGACCGCACGGGAGGCACATTCCTGCATACGTCGCGGACCAATCCTTCGAGGATGAAGAAGGCGCCGGAGCACCTGAAATGGCTGCGTCCCAGGAAAGATGAAAAGAAGGACGGGAAGGTCCACGATTTAACGCCACAGGTCCTCAGCAACCTGGAGCGGTTGAGAATCGACTATCTCATCGCCATCGGGGGCGACGACACGCTGAGCTACGCGGCAAGACTGAAAGAGGAAGGCGTCAAAATCATCGCCATTCCCAAGACAATGGACAACGACGTACGGAACACCGAGTACTGCATCGGGTTTTCGACGGCAATCACGCGAGCGATGGATGCCATTCAGCGGCAGCGCAGCACGGTCGGCTCCCACGAGCGCGTCGGTATCTTCCGCGTGTTCGGCCGCGACGCCGGCTACACGGCGCTTTACACCGCCTATGTCACCTCGATCCGCTGCGGCATTCCAGAACACCGGTTCGACCTGAAGAAGATGATTGCCCTGCTTGTCGAGGAAAAACACGACAATCCGAGCAACTACTCACTGGTCGTTCTCAGCGAAGGCGCGGCCTGGGAAGGCTACGAGGTGAAGGAATACGGCGATGAAGATCCGTTCGGCCACCGCAAGAAATTTAGCGTTGCCGAGGATTTCAGCGACCAGGTCAAGCTCCTGGCGGGCGAGCAGACGGTGGTCAGCGATTTGACCTACGATCTGCGCAGCGGAGAAGCGGATTTCGTGGATAAGCTCGTGGCGACGACATTCGGCAACATGGCGCTTGATTGCATTATGAAAAAAACGTTCGGAAAGATGATGGCAATCGTCAACGGATGTTACTCGGTTGTCGAAATCCCCGACCCGAAGCTTGGGCCGCGCCGCGTGGATGTCGACACTATGTATAACCAGCAGCGCTACCGTCCCAACTACGCCGGCAAGGTGGATCTGCCCATCTTCCTGACGCGGCCCCAGGAAGGCTAGTGCCCCGCTGGATAAACAAACTGTTCCGGAGGCCCATTGCTTCGTCCACTTCATTAGGCGACATTCGCAGGTCCTTTGACGATGCGGCCGGCGACGAAGAGCATTTTCCTTCCACCATCGATCCACGCATTTATCATGTCCGCCTCATCCTGGAACACTTCGGTGACCTTGCGGGAAAGCACGCGCTGGACCTGGGGTGCGGCAAAGGGCGGTTTGCCCGCGTGCTCGCCGCACGGCATCCAACGGCGCAAATAGTTGCTTTCGACCTTTCCGAAGCCATGCTGCGCTTTGTAGGCGCCGGTATTTCTCCCTGTTCGGGCACGATGACCGCGCTGCCCTTTGCCTCCGGAGTCTTCGATTGCGTCTACGCCACCGAGTCGCTGGAGCATGCCGTGGCGATTGAGACCGCCGTGAGCGAGATGTGCCGCGTGCTCAAGCCTGAAGGCCGTCTGGTGATCATCGACAAGAACGCCGAACATTGGGGGAAGCTCAAAACGCCGGAGTGGGAACGCTGGTTCCATCGCGAGGAGCTCGAAAAGCTGCTGGGCCGGCATTGCCGGAAAGTGTCCAGCAAATTCATTTCGTATTGGGAAGACGTCGAGCCGGACGGGCTGTTTCTGGCCTGGCTGGCAGAAAAGTAAGCCGGCCGGGGCAGGGATTATGCGGACTTGATCTCCGTCCACAAACGGTCCCGCAGCCGTTGCGCGGCGGCTGTCAGGGGCTGAAACCATTCGCCTCGCGACATCACCGCAGCATCCGGATAGAGGATGGGATCGTTTCGAAGCCGTTCCGGCAACAGAGCGCGCGCGGCTTTGTTTACCGTACTTTCCAGCTTTACTTCCGCAACGCGGCTCGCCACCTTCGGCCGGCTAAGATAATCGAGGAACGCGTGCGCCAGATCCTTTCGCCCGCTCTCGCGAAGGATCACCATGTTGTCGGCATACAGGGGAAAGCCCTCCGACGGATAAGAAAACGCCAGCCTTCCGGGCGCGGCTTCCATAGCGCGCATCGCGGTCGACCGCCAAACCTGCGCCGCCAGCAGTTCGCCGGCTACAAGCTGGTCGCGAACAATCTCGTTGACGTAGGCGCGAAGCAGCGGCTTCTGAGCCACGGCCTGCTGTCGCGCGGCCGACAATTCGGCCTCATTGCCTGAGTTCAGTGAATGCCCGAGCTTCTTAAGGCATGCGCCGAGCACCTCGGCCGGATCGTCAAGCATCGTGACGCGATTGCGCAGGCGCGGATGCCAGAGGCCGGCCCAGGCTTCAACCGGCGGGTCGAGTGACGCCTGATACAGGATCCCGGTTGCGCCCCACATGTAGGGCAGCGACCATTCCAGCCGCTCATCCCAGGGCGGCGAATGGAATGGAGCCGCAAGTTGCTCCAGGTAATGAAGCTTCGACTTATCGAGCCTCGACAACAAGCCCAACTCGCGCATCGGCTGGATGAAGTAGCTGGTGGGGAACACCACGTCCCAACCCGAATTGCCGCTCATCACCCGCGCCAGCATCTCTTCCCCGCTTTCATAGACGCCGTAGCGGACGCGCACTCCGTGCTCGCGCTCGAAATCGGGAATGGTCTCCGGCGCAACGTATTCGGACCAGTTAAGTACGTTGAGCCGCGCTCCACCCGGCCGGTAACAACCCGCCAGGCCCGGAACCGCGAGCAGAAAGACGCGCCGGTTCATTGCTGATTCAACCTGTCGCCGAGCAGGATGAGCGCGCCCAGCGCAACCACGATGATCGTTGAGACCGCATTCACCGCCGGGTTGAAGCCCTTCCGCGCCATGGCGTAGATCACCATGGGCAGCGTTTCCGAATCGACGCCGGCAACCAGGCTGGTGATGACGAAATCGTCGAAGGAAATGATAAAGGCGAGCATTGCGGCGGAAATGATCGCCGGGGCCAGTTGCGGCAGCGTTACGCGCAGGAACGCCTGCCACTCGGTGGCGCCCAAGTCCATCGCCGCTTCCTCCAGGCTCGAGTCGAACGTTTTCAGACGCGCCGCGACCACCATCACCACAAACGCCGTGCAGAACATCACGTGCGCCAGAACCACCGTATGCATGCCTAGTTGCAGGCCGAGGAACCGGAACATCCATTGATAGAGGGCCAATAATGCAATCCCGATCACGATTTCCGGCGTCACCAGCGAAAGATACAATGTCGAGCTAATCCAGGCCGAGCGCCGCTTCCAAAGGCCGTAAGAGCACAGAGCGCCGGTGGCGGTCGCGAGCGCCGTCGCCGCGGCTCCAATAATGAGGCTGTTCACCGAAGACTCCACCAGTTGCGCATTCGAAAACGCCTCGCGATACCAGGCAAGCGAAAACCCTTCCCACGCCGTAAAGCGCGAAGCGTTGAAACTGAACACAGCCAGCACGAGCAGCGGAAGATGCAGAAATGCATATGCGCCGACCGCGTACAACGATAGCCAGCGGCTCATAACAATCCCTCCTTGCGGCTGCGAATCATGGGCACAAGCAAAAGCATCATGACGCCGGTCAGAACCAGCGAGAGCGCGGCGCCGAAAGGCCAGTCGCGCGCGGCGGTGAACTGGTTCTGTACAAGATTGCCGATCATGATGGTCTTGCCTCCGCCCAGCAAGTCGGGAGTCAGATAAGCGCCGAAACAGGCGATAAAGACAATGGCCGAACCCGCGCGGATCCCGGGCGCGGAAAGCGGCACGATCACGCGCAGAAGCGTATCGAGCGGACGGGCGCCCAGGTCGGCGGCGGCTTCGACCAGCGAGCGGTCCATGCGCTCGAGCGTTGCGTAGATCGGCAGCACCATGAAGGGCAGGTAACCGTACACCAGCCCCACGATCACAGCGAACGGGGTATAGAGCAACGTGAGCGGCTCGCTGATGATCCCCGTTGCCGCGAGCGCGGTGTTGATCAAACCAGTGTCGCGCAGCAGGAACATCCAGGCGTAGGTTCGCACCAGAAAGCTTGTCCAGAACGGGACGATCACCATGGCAAGGTAGAAGTTTTTCCGGTTGCCTGAGCGGGAGATGAACAGCGCCAGCGGGAATCCGAGCGCCAGACAGATGGCGGTTGAGATTACCGCATACAGAAAAGAGCGCCAGAGAATCGTCAGATACAGAGGATCAACGAGCCGGGCGTAGTTCTCCAGCGTGAAAGGTGCGTAGACGCCTCCGTAGGGACCACGCGTCATCAGGCTGTAAACGGCAACGATCCCCATCGGAATGAGGAACAACAGAGCCAGCAGCGACGCCGACGGAGCCAGGCACCACAGACGCAGCCGGTTCATGCGGGCTCCCGCGGCAAATGCATTTCGTCGGAAGGCTCCCACCACACGTGAACGCGTTGGCCTGCCTGCAGCCGGAAGTCGTCGCGGGGGATTTCGGCGACAACAGTGTGTCCCGAATCGAGCGCAGCCTCGACATGGATGCAGTTGCCCAGAAAAGTAGAGGACCGGACGGTGGCGGGGAACGAGGGGCGTTCGCGGTTGGGTGAATCCGTCGAAATGCGCGTCGTTTCCGGCCGTACGCCGAATGATTCCATCCAGTTCACCGCGCCCAGAAACGAAGCGACGAATCGCGTGGCCGGGCGCAGGTAGATGTCCTCCGGCGAACCGGTCTGCTCAATGCGGCCGCGATTCATCACGGCAATCTGATCCGACATCGACAACGCCTCTTCCTGGTCGTGCGTCACCAGCAGGAACGTAATGCAGACACGGCGCTGCAAGGCCTTCAGCTCGGCGCGCACCTGTTTGCGCAGCTTGGGATCGAGCGCCGAAAGCGGTTCGTCGAGCAGCAGCAACTCCGGCTCCAGAACCAGCGCGCGCGCCAAAGCCACGCGCTGCCGCTCGCCGCCCGACATCTGGTTGGGATGCCGGTTCTCCTTCCCCGCCAGCCGCACCAGGTCGAGAACCTTTTTGACTGCGGCATCGATGTTGGACGCGCCCCGCCTGCGCAAACCGAACTCGATGTTCTGCCGCGCGGTCAGGTGAGGGAACAGCGCGTAGTTTTGAAACACGGTAGTAACGTTGCGCTCATACGGGCGCAGATGGCCGATAGGCGCGCCGTTCAGCAGCACCTCGCCGGCGTTAGGCTGCTCAAACCCTGCTATCAGCCGCAGCGCTGTCGTCTTGCCACAGCCGGACGGACCGATGAGGGCGAAGAGCGCTCCGCGCGGAATGGCCAGCGAAACATCGTCTACCGCAACGTGCTGCGGGAAGCGCTTGGTAACGCGCCGCAGCTCGACAACCGCATCCATTTGCACATTGCATGTTATCTCAGAATGGCGGCCTAGCGGACAGGAGTGGATATGCAGGAGCCCCAGACGCTGGAACGAGAGCAGTAACTCCTGTTGATATGAGCGCGCCGAAAGAATTTTGAGCCATTTTTTTACTCGATTACGCTTCCTGGTTGAATGGCGAACGCGGCGGGCTCTGGCTAAGAAAGCGAGGGCCGCGACGCAGTTCCGCCGTTGCTGCTGCATTTCACTTCGGGAGGGATCGAGTTATGGCTATATCGGTGTTGGGCGAATCTCAGGAAAGTATACAGCGGAAAAGGGCGTGCATCAAAGACGCCTGGCAGCGTGCACAGGGCAAGTATGTTTCCGACGCTATCGTGGCACACACCGCGAAAGATCTGGCTGGATTGCTTGCAGGCGCGATCGCAATGCTGCTTGGCGCGGCGCTCGTAATCTTGATCGGCAACGTCGGCGGTGCAGCCCTCGGCGGCGCGCTCGGCGCCATGGCGGGTGGTGCGGGGGCTGTACCCGGCGCGGCCGCGGGGAGGCTGGTGGGAAATTACATGGCCTCGGCGTTTCTCCAGCTCTTGGGAGTGGGGCTTCTAATCGCCTACATCGCGTCGGAACTTTCCGCGATCGGCAACCATTTCCGTGCAGGCCTGGATTGCGCGTGGAACTCGTCGGAGTTTGGCGGCGAACTCTATGAGATGCGAATGGAGTACGCTGCCAAACACTTTGCCGAAGGCATAGGCAAATTTTTTGGTGCGCTCGTGATGGCCTTGGTGATCGTTCTGACTCGCGGAAAGGCGGAGGAGAAGGCCCGGATCATGAACAGCAAGCTCATGAAGGTGTGCGACGGTCTGGAGGCCTATATCACGGCGAACCTCACGAAACTCCAAACCAAATACCGGGGCGGACTGGCGCGGTCAACCGTGACCAGCGGATTGCCGGAGAATCCGGAAGGGCTCGTAGCCGCGCGAAGGGCGGCTCAGGCCGCCAAGCCGTTCGGCGGAATGCCGTCGTTCTACCGGAGAAGCCTGCGCGATCTGCGCGGCTGGCTTCAGAGCAACCAGTTCGTAAAGGTTGCCGAGGTTAGAAAGCCCGGCTCTTTCAAGCAGGATGGAACGCGATCGGCGGACTTTCAAAGCGAAATCTGGATGCGGCAGCGAACACCGGGCGGTGAGATTGAATGCGTGAGAATCGATCCCCATGGTCACGTGCCGCCGAAGTTTCGCGACGGCCCGTTTCGGATTAAACAGGATCCGGCCACTGGGCAATGGTCCAGTGAAAGAATCGCCTGGGGTGAGCGGCCACACTATCATCTCGAGACGATCCCGTCGAGCAAAGCAATCGAGTATCGCACCCGGTATGTTCCGGATGCGGTGATGTTCGAATCCAACGGAGGTAACGTCCCGAAAATGATTTCCGATCATCAGGCAATGTCAGCCAAAGCGGTGGAGGTGTTCGGGGCCAGTGGCGAACTGGCGCCAATGCGCGGCAAGTTCGAGATGATTCACATTCCGCTGCTGGCGGATTGAACGCCTTGTTCGCATGATGGGGTCACGGCGCTTCCCATGGCGACGTTGCGCAGCGCGAAGAACCAGCTCTGAACCGTTCCATCCGGTCAAGCATTTCCTGTTCAAAGCCCAGAGGGACGGAAGATGTATTTGACCCTTCTTGCAATCATGAATAACGCCAAGACGACGGGGAAAGCAATCCAGCCCCACCCTACGATGGATCGATACAAACCCTCTCCGAGAAACCCGTTCTCGTCCTGGAGGAGGATATAATCTCTCTCCACTCCAGACTGTTGCAACAACTGTTTGCTAACAAGCGATGCGGAGGACCTGATGGCCACGCCGCAAGTCGGATCATCAGCCAGGTAGAACTCATAGGTGAACAGCTTTAGCAGCATGGCCACGATCACGGCCAGTCCCCATCCGGCGTAAAGGGCCCTCATGGTCCGCCGAGCTTTGTTTTTCCGCGTATACCGGGAATCAGTTTATAGAGTTCTCCGCCCGGGCACACGGTTCCGCTCTTATAGTCTTTGTGCCCGCCCAGTTTGGTTAGAGTGCCGAAGGAGCTCTTGAGAGTATTGAGCAGCGCTTCCGCCGCGGCAAGCTGAGCGGTTGTAGGATCATCATCGTCATCCCAGATTTGATGCTCGAAGTCGCCGATGATGAGGATGCCGATTTTGCCGGTGTTCGCGGCTTCCACGTGTGCTCCCTTGAACGCGAGGTAGCGGCCTTCCGAGATTTTTCCGTCGCGATGGACGAGATAATGGTAGCCAACATCGTCCCATCCCTTCTCCGTCATATGCTTCTTCTCAATTTCGACGGGGTTGCGCTCCCCACTGTTGCCAGAGTGGTGGAATACGGCGATCTCGAAATCCCAATCTTCATCCATCTTTGAATAGGCGGGCGTCTTTTTGCCCCACGCGGATCTTCTGGCTATGGTGTGCTTTGATGCAATGCCATCGATGACTTTTCTTTTGTTCGGGATGTGGATCACATTGGAGGCATTGACAGGGAGGCCTTTGCGCGCATGTGAATCATACCGAAGGACCGGCACGCCGGAATCATCCCAGATTTCCAGGATGTCCACTCTTCCGGCGGTTACATCCGGCTCTTTGAGCTGGATGTTGCCGCTTGTGTCTGTCACCACCTCCTTCGTTGTGCCAGACGGAAGCTTCAGCTTGATTTTGAGCTTGGGGAACGGAGTTGCACTGATCTTGTCAAAGATGGTGAGGGAAAACTCATTCTTGAACGCCGGAGGCGCGGGCGGCCCCTTATCGGGTATGGTAATCCGGTCCCCTGGCAAGATCAGGTTCGGATTGGGGCGCTTTCTGCGAAAATCCGCATTGGAGGGATGATCGTAGATTGCCTTCCAGTCCTTGAAACCATATCTTCCGGCGATTACTGTGAGGTTCTCGCCGGCTTTAACGATATGTGTAGTCGGCATGTCATGGAACCATGTTCGCAAGAATGATAGCATGGCGATTTCCTGCGCAACTCCCGGTACAGTTCCATCAGAGGGCTTTCTTCGCCGGCGCTCGCAACGCCACCTGTCCCTTGCGTGAAAAATCAATGGACTCGGCCAGAATCCGCATTGCCTCCTGCGGCGCGTGGAAACCGGTCGAGTTCTCCGCCTCGACGAAATCCAGATAAAACTGCGCCTTGCGCTGAAAGTCCCATGCTTTGGCAAGCGCCGCCTCGCCAGCGCCCGATTCCCGCGCCCACTTCGCATCTGAGATCAGATCCATCAGCGCGTCCATTGCGATGTTGCGTGACTGAAAGAAGCGGTTTTGGATGGATTCCACCCGATCGTGCATTTCCTGCTCGGAAAAATGATGGCACCCCTGACAAGCCCGATTAATATTCAGCATGGGGCTGCGGACATGATGATCGCTGATTTTGAGGCCGCCCTCGCGTTTGTAGGGCATGTGGCAATCGGCGCAGGCAACGCCGCTGGCGGCATGCACGCCCATGCTGTAAAGCTCAAAGTCGGGATGCTGCGCCTTCAAGACCGGCGCGCCCGTTTCCGCATGCACGAAATCCTGGTGCTTCACTTCGTCGTAATAGGCCAGCGCGTTTTCCACTTTGAGCCCTTTGTGCCAGGGGAAGGTGAGCCGTTTCTCCGGGCCTTTGAAGTAATATTCGACATGGCATTGAGCGCAGACATAGCTCCGCATCTGCTGCGGCGACGCCTGCGTAGTCACGTCATAGTTCGCCACACCTTGGGAAGCCTTGAAAACACGCATCCCTTCGATGAAGGCCGGACGAGTAATGCGTAACTGCATCGATTTCGGATCATGGCAATCAATGCAGGAAACTGGATGCGCCGCCAGTTTCACCGCTTCGGCATAAGGCAATTGATTCAGCTTGTCAAACCCTGCGAAGATGTCTCCGTTGCCCAGCTTGCGGTAGGCCACGTAGACCGAAGCGTGGCAGTTCAGGCAAGTTCCGGGCTGCTTGAACTCGAGCACGCGCCGCGTGTACTGCTGGTCGAGGAACATGTACGCATGGCCGCGCTCCTCGCGGAAATCGACTCCAAACGGATAGCCGAGCCACATGCGTTTCAGCCGCGGATCGTCTTCAATCTTGCTCTGCGATACGACGAAGCGCGGATCGGCTTTCGAAGGTGAGCGAGGCAGACTCTCCGAGCCTCCATAGCGGGTTCGCTGCATGTCTACGGTGCTCCGGTAGCTGGTGTAGTGCAGCGGGAAATTTTTCCCCCATTCGGCGGGATCGTCCGTATCTTCGGTGAGATTGACGACCCGGAAGAAGGTCTGCCGCGATTCCTGCCGCCGCTCAAACACGCTCACCAGCACGCCGAGCACTACAAAGACGGCCAACGCAACCATCCCGGTCAGGATGGCCACTTTTCTCGCGGTCTTGCCTGGTTTCTTCATTGGTCTTGAATCGCTCCTCTAAAGTTCATTCTCGGTGCCCGGCGCCGGCGTGGCACTGCACGCACGAAACTCGCGCTCCATGAGGGCGAGCGGCTGCAACTGCTTCCAGCGTTCCAGCGTGACATTTCAAACAAGCGGCGTCGGCGACCCGTGCGTTTCTACCGGTGATACGAATCTGGTCAGGAAAAAGCCCTGTAGTAAACGCCCAGGAATGGAGGAATCCGTTCAAAGCCTTGGTGGCATATTTCGGCAGAAACGCCTCCGGTGCGTGGCAGTCGTTGCAAACCGCGGCCTTACGGTGGCTCGATTTCATCCACCCGGCATATTGCGGGCCCATGACGTGGCAATTGGCGCATGCCTCCGGATCGTCTGTGAGATATGACCCTCCGCGGGCGTAAACAAAGGTGAAAACACCCAATCCCAGGAATATGCCGCAGAGAACCCCGAGCACGAGTAACTCAACGAAGCCCGCCTTTTGTTTAAAATAAAGGGATTCGTCCTTCGGGACCCTGTCCATCCTCACTCCGTTGTGCACTTTACTCTCCCAAGTCTTCTGGAGAATCGTTTGCAGGGATTACATCGCAATGCACTTCGCAAGTACATTCGCTCTCATCTTTACTATTTTGATTCCAACGCACTGCATCGCGCAGCAGCAGGCGGCGCCTTCGGCGGGCAAACTTCAATTTCAAGGCGTTCTGCGCACGCGCGCCGAATCCTGGGATTGGTTTCAAGCCAACCAGGGCGACGGCGCCTATTCCTTCCTTGGCTCCATCGCCCGGTTTCAGTTCGGACAGCAATGGGAACAGTTGGACTGGCAGACCGAGTTCGCCGTGACGTTTCTTCTAGGACTGCCGGAGACGGCAACCGCGCCCGGATCCGCCGGAGTGTTGGGACTTGGGGGCAATTACTTCCTGGCCAACCAGCGTTCGCAGAACACGGCCATGCTTTTTCCCAAGCAAGCGTTTCTGCGGTTTAAGAATTTCGGCATCAAGGGACAATCGCTGCGCGTTGGCCGTTTCGAATTTATGGATGGCTCCGAGCTGGCAACTAAGAACACCACTTTGGCCGCTCTCAAAGCGGCGCGCATTAACATGCGCCTGATTGGTCATTTCGGCTGGACTCATGTGGGCCGCAGCTTTGATGGCTTTCACTACACGCTGGCGCGGCCGGGCGGAACGATGACCTTCATCGGCGCGGTTCCGACACGCGGGGTGTTTCAGGCCGACGGCTGGGGATGGAACAAATCCGCATTCAGCTATCTGTCGTTTGCGAAAGCGATTGGCGGCGCGAAGAGCGCCGGTGATTTGCGGCTGTTCGGCATCTATTATCACGACTGGCGGCGCGTCCTCAAAGTAGACAACCGGCCGCTGGCCGAGCGTCAGACCGATGCGGGAAACATCGGCATCTGGACCTGGGGCGGCCACTA
>Ga0187893_10005710_pt1 | contig 22032 bp, 18 predicted proteins | sample MA1701074metaG_FD_139574 | JGI IMG/M metagenome (GOLD analysis project Ga0187893, IMG submission 139574) | White microbial mat communities from a basaltic lava cave in the Kipuka Kanohina Cave System on the Island of Hawaii, USA - MA170107-4 metaG ...
AGCTTCCCCGCTTGAATCAAGGGCTCGATCGTGTCCCAGGAGGCGCCGTCGAAGCCGAGCACCACGACCTTGACCGGCGCGTCCGGGCGCCGGCACGAGCTCGCGAGCGCCAGTACCAGAAAGAGCGCCGCGCGCACGCTCAGAGCCGCCCCAGCCTCTCGGTCAGAAGAGCGAAGAAGCCGTCGGCGTCGACACCGTGCATCCAGAGGGCGTTCGCCTCTTTTCCCGTCACCCTCCAGAAATCGACGGCGGTCGCTCCCATGGTCAGCTCGGAGGACGTCTCGATGTCGATCCGCACATGCTTTCCTCGAAAGAGCTCGGGCCTCAGCAGGTAGGCGATGGTGCAGGGGTCGTGGAGAGGCGCCCCCTCGCTTCCGTACTTCTCCGTGTCGAACCGGTTGAAGTACTGGAGCATGCCGGAGACGTTCTCGGCGACCCGAGTCCCGATGGCGCGAATCCTCTCGACGCGGGGCGGGGTCGCGAGCACCTGGTGGGTGACGTCGAGGCCCATCACCGCGATCGGCCGGCCGCACTCGAAGACGACGTGCGCGGCGTGGGGGTCGACGTAGATGTTGAACTCGGCCGAGGGAGTCGTGTTCCCCCCCTCGCGCATGGCGCCGCCCATGAGGACGATCTCCCGGATCTTCGGCGCGAGCTCCGGCGCTTTCACGAGAGCTGACGCGATGTTGGTGAGAGGGCCCACGGGGACGAGGGTGACGGAGTCGTCCTCGCTCTTCCGGAGCGTTTCGACGATGAAGTCGACGGCGTGCGTCTTCTCGAGAGGCGTCGAAGGCTCTCCGAGCTCGGCGCCGTCGATGCCCTCCCTCCCGTGCACGTACTCGGCGGTGTAGAGCGGGCGGAGGATGGGACGGGAGCAGCCGGCGAAAACCGGAACGTCGCTCCGTCGCGCGAGGTCGCACATGAGCCGCGCGTTTCTCTGCGTTTTCTCGAGAGGCACGTTCCCGGCGACGGTGGTGATGCCAAGGACCTTCAGATCCTCGGAAGAGGCGAGAGCGAGGAGGATGGCGACGGCGTCGTCCTGGCCGGGGTCGCAGTCGAGGATGATGGGCCGCATGGTGGCCGTCAGTTTACCCTGGCCCCCTCGGATTCCGCTGTGCTACATTCCGTCGCTCGCCATGACGACATTCACCCTGCTCCTGGCAGCGCTCCTCACTCAGACTCCTCAGGCCACGCGGCGGATCGTTCTCGACGTCGACCCCGGAATCGACGACGCCCTCGCGATGTTCCTCGCGATGCGCTCGCACGAGCTCCGCATCGAAGCGGTGACGGTGGTCTCGGGAAACGTCATCGTCGACGTCGGCGCCGAGAACGCCTTGAAGCTCGTCGAGCTCGCCGGGCGGGAGGATCTCGTCGTCGCCAAGGGGGCGAAGTACCCCCTGCAGAAGAAGCTCATCACGGCCGAAGCGGTCCACGGAGAGGACGGGCTCGGGGGAAAGAAGCTTCCCCCGCCCAGGAAGAAGCTCGACCCGCGGCACGCGGTCGACGTCATCATCGACGTCGTCAAGAGCAATCCCGGCCAGATCACGCTCGTTCCTGTCGGTCCTCTCACGAACATCGCCCTCGCTTTCCTGAAGGCGCCGGAAATCCGGGCGCAAATTCCGGAGATCATCCTCATGGGGGGATCGATCGTGGGAGGAAACGCGAGCCCGGCGGCGGAGGCCAACATCTATAACGACCCCGAGGCGGCGAAGGTGGTCTTCGAATCGGGGATCCCCATCGTGATGGTCGATCTGGGCGCGACCTCCCAGGCCCGCCTCACGCGGAAGGATCTCGAGCGGCTGAGGGCGTCGAGCTCCCGGACGGCCCGGTACGCGGCGGACCTCGGCGATTTCTACATCGCCTTCTCCGAGAGCCTGGGTTTTATGGAAGGTGCCGACCTCCACGACCCTCTCGCGGTCGGGCTCGCCATCGATCTCTCGATTGCGACCGACCTCCGGCCGATGCACATCCAGGTCGAGACCAAAGGGAGCCTCACGTATGGGGAAACGGTCGCGAACCGCTCCCTGATTCTGGAAGCGGTCGAGGACGCGGGAGACCATGACCGCATCACGTCTTTCCCCCGGGTGAAGCCGAACGCTCGCGTTCCCGTCACCGTCGACTCGGGGCGGTTCCTCGATTTGTTCCTCGACCGGCTCACGAAATAGCCATGGCGCGAAAGAAGAAGCGCGCCCGCCTCGCCGTCGTCGGAAGCGCGAACGTTGACCTCACGACGTTCACAGAGCGGATGCCGCTCCCGGGAGAGACGATCTTCGGAACGCGGTTCGACCTCGGCTTCGGGGGAAAGGGCGCGAACCAGGCGGTGGCGGCATCCCTCTGCGGGGCGCGCGTTGCACATGGTGGCGCGCGTGGGGGACGACCTTTTCGGGCCGGCGACGATCGAGAACCTCGAAAACCAGGGGGTGCGCGCAGGCAAGGTCAAGATCGTGAAGGGGGTGGGGAGCGGGGTCGCCCCCATCTTCGTCGACCCGAGCGGCCAGAACCGGATCCTGGTGGTCAAGGGAGCGAACGACTCGCTCACTCCCGAGGCCGTGGAAAAGGCGGCGCCCCTTCTGAAGCGCGCGGACCTCGTCGTTCTCCAGCTCGAGATCCCGCTCGAAACGGTCTACTTCACGATCCGCTTCGCCCGGAAGAACCGCATTCGGGTCCTCCTCAACCCCGCGCCCGCCGCGCCCATGAGCCTCGAGCAGCTCTCCGGAGTGACCTACCTCATCCCCAACGAGACAGAGGCCGAGGCGATCTCGCTGAAGTCCGTCACCACCATCGACGATGCTCTGGAGTCCGCGCGGGAGCTCGTGGCCCGCGGCTTTCCCCGGGTGGTCCTCACCCTCGGAGAGAGGGGAGCGATTCTCGCGAGTGCCACGTCCGCGAAGCATCTCCCGGCGTTTCCCGTCGAAGCCGTGGACACCACGGGTGCCGGGGACGCCTTCATCGGGAGCTTCGCCGCCTTTCTCGGGGAGGGCATCCCCGAGGAAGAGGCGGTCGAGCGAGCGAACCTGTATGCCGCCCTCTCGACGACTTCCGTCGGGACCCAGAAGTCCTTCGCAGCCCGGAAGCGCTTCGAGGAGGAGTGGAAGTCACGCTCCCGAAGCGTTGACACTGCCCGGCCGCGGTCTTAGAATACGCCGCCATATCGATGTGGTTTCCGAACCTGCCGCACGCGAGTCCGTGCGAAAGACGTATCTGGAGGCTTCATGACGAATAGTCGCAGGTCTTCTCTGGCTCTTCTGAGCGCGACCTTGATCCTGGCTTTTCTCGCCGTCCCGGCCTTCTCGCAGGTTCTCGATCGAGGCGAGCTCTCGGGAACGGTGCGCGACGAGACGGGGGCGGCTCTTCCGGGGGCAACCGTCACCATCACCCACGTGGAAACGGGCCTGACCCGCGTCGTGACCACCGACGACACGGGCCGGTACCGCGCGCCGCTCCTCCCCGTCGGCGGGTACACCATCCGGGCGGAGCTTCCGAGCTTCGCCACGGTCACGCGGGAAGGCGTCATCGTGACGGTGGGCTCGGCGCCCGTCATCGACATCACCATGCCTCTCGCCACCGTCACCGAAGCGATCACCGTAACCGCCGCGTCGCCGGTGGTCGAAGTCCAACGGTCGACGGTTTCGACCACTCTCAACCAGAAAGCGATCGCGACCCTTCCCATCAACGGGCGCGATTTCCGCGACTTCGCTCTGCTCGCCCCGGGCGTCCAGCAGACTCCCGGTCTTCGCTCGCCCCTTCGATTCGGAGGCCAGCAAGGCGATTACTCCTTGCTGAGCGTCGACGGAGCGGACATGACCAACCCCTTCTTCGCCGAGTACACGGGCTCGCTCGAGACGAAGAACTTCGCCATCTCCCAAGAGGCGGTGCAGGAGTTCGAAGTCTTGACGAACGGGTTCAACGCCGAGTTCGGCCGCTCGACGGGCGGGGTCATCAACGTGGTGACGAAGTCGGGCACGAACGAGATGCGGGGGGGAGGGTTCGCTTTCTTCCGTTCCTCGTCGCTCAAGTCGGAAGACCCCTTCGGAAACCCCTCAGACAACTTCGATCAGCAGCAGTACGGCGCGAGCATCGGAGGCCCCATCGCGAAGGACAAGGCGTTCTTCTTCCTCGCCTTCGACGCCCAGAACCGCGACGACACCGTCATCACCCGGTTCGCGCGCAACGTGAGCGGCATCTCCGTCCCCGAGTACGGAATCACGAACCTCGCCGATCTGGAAGGCCCCAATCCAGAGACCCAGGACCTCCTGACGTTCTTCGGAAAAGTCGACTTCGATCTGAGCGACAACCACCGGTTCTCGGTCCGGTTCAACCGGAGCAACAACGACACCATCAACTTCACCGGAGGCCGCGGTCAGTCGATCGTGGGAGGCGCGGCGGAGAACTTCGAGGACTTCACCAACACCGCGACCTCGGTGGTCGCGAGCTTGACCAGCGTCATCGGGACCCGCGCGTTCAACGAGCTCAAGTTCCATTACATCCACGAGATCCGGCCGCGGGGCGCCAAGGCCGATCTACCGGAGGTCCAGATCAACGATACCTGCACCTTCGGCTGCTTCGGACGGGAGTTCTTCCTTCCCATCACGGGTGACAACAACCGGATCCAGTTCACGGACAGCTTCAGCTATCTCTTTGGGAACCACGACGTGAAGTTCGGCGTCGACTGGAACTCGACGGAGCTCACCAACAACGCCTTCATCGGCTGGTCGCGGGGAAGCTACTGGTTTCTCACCATGGAAGACTTCCAGGCCCGCCAGCCTTACGCCTTCATCTTCCGGCAGTTCTTCGAGCCCTTCAGCGAGGAGAACTCCACGACCGACAACTACTGGACGAACGAGCTGGGCCTCTTCATCCAGGACAAATGGCAGGCGACGCCGAACCTCACGGTCAACTTCGGGCTGCGCTACGAAGCGCAGATGAATGGCGACCCCAAGTTCCCGATCGCGAATCCGGACGGGACGATAGGCTCGGTGCGCCAGGCGCCGAGTCAGGATCTTCGGCCCATTCCCCAGACGATCGCGAGCGACACGAACAATCTCGGTCCCCGTCTCGGCGTCTCCTGGGATCCCAAAGGCGACGGAAAGACGGTCATCCGCGGAGGCGCGGGAATCTACTACGGGCGCACGGCGGCGATCTTCATGCCCACCGGAGGCGCGGGCTTCCGGGACAGCGCCGGTTTCTACTTCGGGGCGCTGCCGCCAGGGGCAGACTTTCCCAACACTCCCCCGAGCGTCATCCCCGTGACCCCCGGGCTGGTTTCCTCTCAAAACTTCGTCTCGGAGGACTTCCAGAACCTCCGGGTCTTGCAAACGAACATCGGCGTCGAGCGGGAGATCGTCCCCAACATGTCCGCGGGCGTCGATTTCATCTACTCCCGGACCGAGAACGCGCGGGTCGGTGGATTCAACGGCACGTTCGACCAGAACACATTCGCGCCGTCCGGCACCGACCAGTACGGACGGCCGATCGGGGTCGACGTGTTCACCCGCGGTAGGCCCTCGTCTACCGTCTTCCAGGCGGACATGCTTTCGAGCCTGGGCCGCGCGCGGTACAAGGCCATCACCCTGAAACTGAAGAAAGGATTCACGGACCGGGCGCAGTTCCTCGCCCATTACACGTGGTCCAAGGACGAATCCAACGCGGACGCCGAGCGCGACATCGGCTTCACCATGGGTCCTTCGAACGGTTTCGACATCGAGAGCGACTTCGGGACCGACGAGCGCGACATCACCCACCGCTTCGTGTTCCAGGGAACGGCGGAGCTCGGGAGAGGCTTCACCTTGAGCGGGCTCGGAACGTTCCGCACCGGACTCCCCATTCCCGCCTTCCAGACCAACGATGTCAACGGCGACGGCAACACCTACGACCGGCCAGTGGATTCGAGCGGCAACCTCGTTCCTCGGTTTCCCGTGCGCCAGCCCACCTTCTACAACGTCGACATGCGCCTGATGTGGACGCGGGACCTCGGCGCGGCGGGAGAGATCGACCTCCTGTTCGAGATCTTCAACCTCTTCAACAACGACAATTTCCGGACGACGACCTTCCAGTACTTCTCGCCGATCTACGGTCTCTGCGGCGGCTCCCCGAACACCACGAACTGCGAAACGTACGACGGCGTCTCCCGCGAGGCTCAGATCGGGATCAAATGGAGGTTCGGCGGGAACTGATCTCCCGAAGAACTGCTAAAGTGATGCCGGGGCCTCCGGGGCCCCGGCATTTTTCTTTGTGATGACATCTCTTCTGGTGCTCGCTCTCGCACTCGGCGCCCAGGAGAAGCCGACTTTCGAAGCCGTCATCACCCGGGCGGTCGAGGCGGAGCGGGAGGGAAGACTCGAAGAAGCGGACGCGGCTTTCGAGGAGGCGGCCCGCCTGAGGCCCGACCACCCTCGCGTGCACTACAGCCTTTCCTGGGTCCGGCTCCAGAGAGGGCGCGCGAGCGACGCTCTGGTGGCGGTGAACCGAGCGCTCGCTCTGGACGACAAGGAGCCGCTCTTCTATCTCCTCAAGGGGGAGATCTTCATCGCTCTCGGAAACCTCGCTGAGGCGGAGCAGGCGTACCTCGGCGCACTTCGCGCGGACCCGAAGTCGGGAGAGGCCTACCTCTCCCTCGCCGACCTCTACCTGACGACGGAGCAGTTCGACAAATCGACGGAAGCTCTACGCTCGTACCTCGAGATCCATCCCGAGGACACGGACGCCCTCTATCACCTGGGCGGTGTCCTGAGCGGCCAGAAAAAAAGGGAAGAGGCTCTCGAGTTCTTCAATCGAGTCCTCGCGAAGAAGCCCGATCACGCTCTCGCCTGGTTCCACAAAGGACGCCTGGAAGCCCAGGCTCCGGAGACGATGGTAGACGCTTTCGCGAGCTTCGAGAGGTCTCTCGCGCTCGACCCGAGCTATGCGCTCACGCACTACGAGTACGGGGCCCTTCTGGAGAAGCGCGGGCGGAAGGAAGAAGCGATCGCGGAGCTTCAGAAGGCGCTCGCGCTTGCGCCCGAGCTCTCGGAAGCGACGTACGCCCTCGGAAACCTGCTCAACCGCGAAGGGCGAACGGGGGAGGCGCAAGAGTACCTCGCGCGGTTCAAGACCCAGAGGGACGCCGAAGCGAAGAAAGAATCGCAGGTCCGGCGGGCGGTCGCGGCGTTGGGGACGGGACGGAAGCTCCTCGAGGACAATCGTATCGAGGAAGCCATCGCGGCGTTTCTCGAGATGACGGAGCTCGATCCCAAGAGCCACCAGGGCTACTCCTACCTCGCGAAGTGCTATCGCTCGCTCGGGCAGATCGACGTCGCCATCGGTTACATCCGGCGGGCGATCGAGCTCGCCCCGGGAGCGGCGGAGTATCCTTACCTCCTGTCCCTCTTCCTTCGCGATCGGGGCGACCTCGCCGGATCTCTCGAGGCCGCGCTCCTGGCCGTGACCCTCGACCCGCGGAACAGCCTGGTCCATAACGCCCTCGGGGTCATCCTGGACGAGGTGGGGGACCATACCGGAGCGGCGGCGGCGTTCGAGAAAGCCCTCGCGCTCGACCCCGAGAACCCCGCCTTCAGCTTGAACCTCGCGAGCGCGTACGCGCGGCTCGGCGAGACGGAAAAGAGTGCCGCCGCCATGGAGCGTTATCGGCAGCAGACGGCCGCCCCCCGCTGAGTCTTGGGCTCACCGGCGCTTCTTCTCGCTCTCGCCGCCGCGCCCCAGTTCGTCGAGATACCGGCCCCGGACTTTCGCCACCTCGCCGGGACGAAAGACAAGCCGTACATCGTGGAGACGATGGGCTCGGGAGTCGCTCTCTTCGACTACGACCTCGACTCCGATCTCGACGTCTACTTCGTGAGCGGCTCCACTCTGGAGCGGCTCGCGCGGGGAGAGCCCGGAGAGCCCAATCGTCTCTTCCGCAACGACGGCGGTTTCCGCTTCACGGATGTCACCGAAGTTTCGGGTCTCGGGGATCGAGGCTTCGGCCAGGGAGTCGCGGTCGCGGACGTCGACAACGACGGAGACGAGGACGTCTACGTGACGAACTACGGAAAGAACGTCCTGTATCGGAACCACGGCGACGGCACGTTCTCCCCCTGGACCGCCGGAGTCGAAGACGAGAGGTGGAGCACGAGCGCGGCGTTCGGCGACATCGACAACGACGGAAACGTCGACCTCTATGTGTGCACCTACCTGAAGTTCGATCGGGAGCTTCTCGATCGGACCATCCTGCGTCGATTCTGCGAGTACCGAGGCCTGAAGGTGCAGTGCGGTCCGAGGGGCTTCGGTTTCGACTCTGGAGTCCTGTATCGAAACCGCGGCGACGGAACGTTCGAAGATTGGACGGCGAAAGCCGGTGTCGAGAACCGCGAGACGTATCAGCTCGGAGTGATTTTCTCGGATCTGGATCTCGACGGCGACTCGGATCTCTACGTCGCAACAGACACGACGCTCAACCTGCTGTTCGAGAATCGGGGAGATGGGACGTTCGAGGACCGGTCGCTTCTCTCGGGCGCGGGGCTCTCGGGGAACGGCAAGGAGCAGGCGGGGATGGGAGTCGATGCGGGAGACGTGAACGGAGACGGGCTTCTCGACCTCTTCGTCACGAACTTCTCCGACGACTACAACACGCTCTACTTGAACCAGGGGGGACTGCGCTTCGTCGACTCCTCCGATGTGGCCAACCTCGTGGTGCCGAGTCTTCCTTACCTCGGATGGAGCACGCGACTCGCCGACCTCGACGCCGACTTTGACCTCGACCTCTTCGTCGCCAACGGACACGTCTACCCGCAGGTGGACGAGGGGCCAATTGGAGAGAGCTTCCGCCAGCCGATGCACGTCTACCTGAACCGCGGTGACGGGACCTTCGAGAACCCGATCGCGCTTTCGACGCCGCGTGCATCGAGAGGAGCCGCCCTCGGAGACCTCGACTCCGACCTCCGCCAGGACATCATGGTGAACGTGATGGACGACGCGCCGGCTCTCTTCCGGAACGAGACTCCCGGAGCGGAGCGAACGGCCGTGCTGCGTCTCATCGGCCGAACCGCGAACCGGGACGGTGTGGGCGCCCTCGTCCGCGCTCGCATCGGGGATCGATGGCAGGTAAACGAAGCGCGCGGCGACCGGGGATATCTCTCCCACGGCGACTCCCGTGTGTACGTGGGGCTTGGTGAGGCGACCCGCGTTGACGAGGTCCGGATTCAGTGGCCGGGCGGCGCGGAGGAAGCCCTCGAGGGGCTCGCGCCCGGCTTCCACGTGGTTCTAGAGGAAAAGGGGAATCTGAAGTGACGGTGGCGGGGAGTTCGTCGTCGGCAGCCGCCACGGCCGGTGGCAGCTCGGGCGGGCTCCTGTATAATGCGCCACACAGGGGTCAGGGCCAAGAACGTGCCTGCTTCAATCCAGCGGTGTCGGTCCCGAGATGCGTGAGCACCTGGAAGCTCTCGACGGGCAACGCGAGCTGCTGAAAGTCGAACGCGAGGTCGAGCCCCGATTCGAGCTGGCCGGGGTCACGCTGAAAGCGCAGCAGGACCCGGAACGCGCTCTGTTGTTCGAGCGCGTGCGCGGCTCGAAGCTGCCGGTGGCGACCAACGTCTACAGCAGCCGGCGGCGCATCTGCGCGATGATCGGCGCTCCCGACGGGCATTTCTGCCGGCGCTGGAATCAGCTTCTCGACAAGGTATCGGCAAGGACGGAGCCCGCCACGCGCAAGGTCGCGGAGCCTCCCGGCCTCATCGGCGGGAAGCTCTCCGACCTGCCGCTCATCACCTACCACGGCAAGGACCGAGGTCCCTATTTCACCTCCGCGATCTACCTGGCCAAAGACCCTGATTCGGGCGTGCCGAACCTGTCATTTCACCGTTCCATGTTCGTGAGCGATCGAGAGCTGCGCGTTCGCCTCGGTTCCAGCCACGATCTCGCGAAGTATCAGAAGCGCGCCGAAGAGACCGGGCGGGCTCTCGAGGCCGCCCTGCTGTTGAGCGTCACCCCCGAGCTCTTTCTCGCGGCTTGCGCTTCGCTGCCCATCGAGTGGGATGAGCTCGCGCTCGCCGCCGAGCTCGCCGGCGCGCCGATCGACGCGCACCCGGGGCGCAGAATCGATCTCGACATTCCCGTGGGCGCTCACATCGTGGTCGAGGGACGATTCCTGCCCGGCGAGCGGCGGGCGGAAGGTCCGTTCGGCGAGGTGCTCGGCTACTACGTGCCGGAAGGGAAGAACCACGTCTTCGAGGTCCTCGACGCCTACTGGCATGAGGATGCCGTATTCCACAGTATCCTGTGTGGATCACGGGAGGACCTGACCATCCTGCAACTGGTCACGGCGGCCCGCACCTACCGGCACCTGAGCTCGGTGCTGCCCGGGATCGTGGATGTGAGCTGCGCGCCGGCATTCATGAATACCACCATCAAGATCCGCCAGCAGTACGAGGGTCACGCGCGGCAGGTTCTGCTGGCCGCGTTCGGGGCGCATCTCGATTACAACAAGGTGTGCATCGTGGTCGATGACGACGTGAACCTGGACGACATGAACGAAGTGATGTGGGCGTTCGTCACGCGCGGCCGAGCGGACCGGCGGGTCATCGTGATTGACGACGTCCCGGGTTTCTACCGCGATCCCAACCGCGATCACTGGGGCAGGCTCGGCATCGACGCCACCATGCCGTTCGAGCGGCGCGCGGAATTCGAGCGGAAGGCGATCCCGGGCTACGAGCAGATTGACCTGGCGGACTACACCGGGAGTTGAAGCTCCTACCCTCCGCCCCCACCCCACCGTGCACTCAGAAGATGACCTCCGCTACCCCGGCTGGCCCGTCGTCGCGGCCTCAGTCATCGGCTTGTCCGCCGGCCCGGGCCAGTTCGTGTTCGGGTCGCTGGGCCTGTTCATCCTGCCGTTCGCGGCCGAGTTCGGCTGGGATCGGGCGGCGACCAGTCTCGCGCTGACCTGGTTCACTCTGGCGCTCGCCGCAGCCACGCCGCTCATTGGATTCACCGTCGACGGCCAGGGCGTGCGACGCGTGCTGCTGCCCTCGATCGTCATCGTGGGCGCGGGGCTTCTGGCGATGCCGCATACGCGCGAGCTGTGGCACTTGTACCTGATTTTTGGACTGCTCGGCGCGCTCGGCGCGGGCGCGAACGGCCTCCCGTACATGCGCGCGATCGCCACCTGGTTCGACCGACGCCGCGGGCTCGCGATCGGCCTCGCGATGTGCGGCGGCGGACTGGGTTACGCGTATGTGCCGCCCATCGTCCAGTATCTGATCGACACCCGTGGTTGGCGCTCGGGATACCAGGGCCTCTCGGCGCTCACGCTGGCCGTGACCCTGCCGCTCGCCGTTCTGTTCGTGCGCGAGAACCCTGCCGCCGTCACCGAGCGGGGAGAGCGGCGCGCCGTCGGAGCTCCGGAGAGTGCGGCGTCGGTCATTCACGGAATCCTCGCGACCCGTGTCTTCTGGATGCTGTTGCTGGTATTCTCGGCGAGCGCGTTCTCGCTGTACGGACTGCTGCCGCATTTCATTCCCATGCTCGTGGATCGCGGCTACCAGCCCGGCGCAGCCGCGCTCGCGTCCTCCTCGATTGGAGTCACCATCATCGTCGCCCGCGTGTTTTTCGGCTACCTGCTGGATCGGATTTTCGCGCCGCGCCTCGCCGCCGTCAGTTTCCTGCTGAGCGCCGCCGGCTTCGCGCTCCTCGCGTTCGGGGATAGCACCCCTTTGATGTTCGGCGCCGCGGTCCCGCTCGGGCTCAGCATCGGCGCCGAGATCGACCTGCTGGCCTTCCTATCCAGCCGCTATTTCGGGCTCTCACGTTTCGGCACGGCCTACGGGGCGCTGTTCTCCGCCTTCATGGTCGGTACCTCGCTCGGGCCCGTATCCTATGGCCTGGTCCACGGGCGCACCGGCTCATACCTTGGAATCCTGTATGGCGCTTCCGCCCTGCTGCTGCTTGCGGGACTGACGGCCTGGTTTCTACCTCGTTACCCGGCTGAGTTCGCCGTTAGAATTGGCCGGACTTGAGTGATCGCTCACGCGGATCAAGGAGGAACCGAGAATCATGGCTGATTCCACCGTATCGCGCCGGAGTTTCGTCTCTGCTCTCTCCGGTGCTGCCCTCATGCCAACGGTGATGACCCAGACCGGTGCCGCTCCGCCTTCCGACCACCTCATCCTCGAGACTCTTGCACCGGTCATCGCCTCGGCCCGACACGTTCGCCTCCACGAGGACCGCATCCGGGATGTCGCGAGCTGGATGGCATACGAAGACCTTCCCTGGCCCGACTTCCGCTCGCCGCTCCAGCCCGATGGAAACGACGCCGACGCGATGGATTTCATCTTCCTGACTTCGACCATCAACTTCGCGTTCACCGACTTCGAGAAGCACGTGATGTTCAAGGTCGATTACGCGGGTGCGGAGCGGTCGGACTCAGACGCGATGGTCGCCTGCTTGAAACGGGCCCTCGATCGCGGCGTCCCGGTTCTCGAGGGCTCTTATCTGGCCGCGATCCGAAAGACGGAGCTCGAGGAGATCTTCCGGGGGAACATCGTCATGCCTATGCTCGACGAGCGCCTGGCCATCTTCCACGAAGTGGGGCGCGTTCTGAAGGAGCGCTACCAGGGGCGATTCCACAAGTTCGTGCTGGGAGGACCGCCGCGCCTCTACGCCGAGGGAAAGGGCGTTCTCGAGCGGCTGCTCGCGGAGTTTCCCTCCTTCCGGGACGAGAGCGACTATCGCGGCCACCGGGTCTTGTTTCAGAAGCGCGCGCAGCTTCTGTTCTGGAACCTCCACGCCCGCTTTCGCGAGAGCGGCTTCTTCCGTCTCGAAGATCCCGAGTTGCTCACCGTCTTCGCCGACTACATCGTCCCCGTGGCGCTACGCTTGTTCGGGATCACCTCCTACCGCGCGGAGCTGGAACGGGCGATCAAGACGCACCGGATCGTATCCGTTCACAGCGAGGAAGAGGTCGAGATCCGGGCCTTGACGTTATGGGCGATGCACCTCCTCACCCGGGCCATCAACGCGCTCCGCCCCTCCGATCGGCAGGTCATCGAGCCGGTGGTGGACGGGCGCATCTGGACCCATTACCACACGACCCACTGGCCGCATCATCTCACCGTCACCACGGCCTATTGAGAACGCGTCGCTTGACTGAACCCATCATGACTCCCCGGTGTCTGCCGTTTCCGTTGATTGGTCTTCTCGTCTCCGCCACCTGCAGCGACCCGCTGAAGTCCGCGGACCTCCTAGGGGAGTGGGGCGGCGAGCACGTCGGGCTCGCGGTCACCGCGGCGGGCGCGACGCTCGAATACGACTGCGCTTCGGGCACCATCGACGAGCCACTGAAACCCGATGCGCGCGGCCGATTCGAAGCACGTGGTACGTTCGTTCCCGGGAAGGGCGGTCCTTTGATCGAGGGAGAAGAGCCGGTCCGTTTTCCTGCTCTCCATCAGGGCACAACGGATGGCGACACGATGACTCTCCGCGTAACTCGCCTCGATACCGGCGAGAGCGTGGGCACGTTCCTCCTCGCTAAGGGCGTGCCCCCTCGCGTATTTCACTGCCTGTGACGTGAGGAGCGCGCCGAACCCTAGACGGCGGTGAAATCGCGAGATAGATTCTCATCGCGCCCGGAGATTCGATGCGTTTGAAGAAAGGTTTGTTTGCTGGAATCGTCATCGCCCTCCTCACGTCCTCGGGCGCGGGTGGAGCAGAGAGGCTCAAGGTCCTTGCCGACCAGGACAGCGCCGGGCCCCACGGCACGAACTTTCTCTCGCTCCTCATGCTCCTGATGTCGCCCGACGTCGAGCTTCTCGGGATCACGACGGTGAGCGGCGATCAATGGGTGCGCCCGGCGACGGTCTTCGCGCTCCACGCCCTCGAGCTCACCGGCCGGCCCGACGTGCCGGTGGTTCGGGGTGCTACAATGCCGCTTCTCAACCGAGCGGGTCTGGTCGAAGGCCGCGAATCGCTCTACGGTTCTCACCCGTCCTGGCACGGCTCGTTCAACCCCGGCGCGCCCCCTCCGGACCGGACCTGGGATCCGCCCGGAGGGCCGCCGAAGCTGAAGGCTCGCCCCGGTCACGCCGCCGACTTCATCATCGAAACGCTGCGGGCGCATCCGGGGGAAGTCGTGCTCCACTGCGCCGGCCCCCTCACCAACGTCGCCCTCGCGGTGCGTCTCGCCCCGGACATCGTCGGGCTCGCTCGTTCGATCCACATCATGGGGGGAAGCCGCGGCGGAGGTTTCGAGCTCAACTGGTGGTGGGACCCGGAGGCCGCCTCGATCGTGATGCGCGAGCCCTGGAAGGAGATCGTCGTCACGACCGGAGAGATGGGAGGGGAAGTCTGGTCCGACGAGGGCCTGATGCGCCCCATCGCGGAGGCGGGCGGGAGGCTCGCGAAGCACATTCGCGACCTATACCTCGACTATCAGAGCCCGGATCACAACACGCAGTGGTCGATGATGTGGGACGAGGTGGCGGTCGCTGCCCTTCTCGATCCGAGCGTCATCCGAAGGTCGGAGGTCCTCTACCTCGACGCGGTCATCGACCCGGGCCCGAAGTACGGGCACAGCCTGGTGTGGAGGAAGCCGGAGGAGCCGTTGAGCTTCTTTCTCGCCTACAGCGGGCCGGATCCGGTGGACCTGTCACAGTGGCGCTCGCATCTCGAGCCGCCCTACGATCGGCGTCCCGCGCGGGTCTACCTCGAAGCCGACGTTCCCAGGTTCCGCGCGCTCTTCATCGATCTTCTCTCCCGGTGATTCAGAACCCCATAGGTCTCTCGAACCACGCTCCGAACTCTCGCTCGAGCGCCATGCCCACGCGGGCGACGGTGCCCTCGTCGAAGAGCCGGCCGAGGAGCGTCACTCCGTGCGGCACCCGCCGGGGCGTCGGGAACTCGGGAAGCGGGCGAGCCGGATCCGGCGCCCAGTCGCTTCGCGCCTTCGTCACCTCGACGAACCCGGTGCGCAGGGTCAGCGACGGATGCCCCGTGAAGTTCCCGATGGTGAGCATCTCGTCTCGCAGGGACGGGACGAGGAGGACGTCCACTTCGGAGAAGATGCGCGCCATCTCGAGCGAGACCATCCGGCGCATCCGGTCGGCCTGCACGAAGTCGACGGCCGAGAGAAACCGCGACTGCCGGAACATGTTGGGCCACGCGTCCGGCACCTGCGCCGTCAAGGTATCGTCGGCGCTTCCGAGCGTCAGCTCCTCGAACGAGGCCGCGGCCTCGGCGAAAAGGATCAGCATCAGCGAGGCGTAGGGCCAGTCGGGGAGCTCCACCGCGACGGGCGTCATCCCCAGCCGGCCCACGGCGTCGAGCGCCGCGCGGTCCACGTCGGTCGCCGGAGATCCTTCCATCCACTTCCGGAGGTAGCCCACCCGCAGCCCGGCCACGGAGGTGCCGGCGTCGAACTCGAGAGCCGCGGGGACGCTGGCGACATCCCCCGCATCGGGTCCGGAGATCGCCTGGAGCACAAGCATGGCATCTTCGACGGTGCGCGTCATCGGCCCGAGCTTGTCGAGCGACCAGCAGAGGGTCATGGCGCCGGAGCGGGGGACCCGGCCGAACGTCGGACGAAGTCCGGTGACGCCGCAGCGCATCGCGGGGCTTATGATCGAGCCTCCGGTCTCGCTTCCGAGCGAAAAGGCGACGAGCGCCGCCGCCGTGGCGGCGCCCGGTCCGGCGCTCGAGCCGGACGCTCCCTCTTCGAGGAGCCACGGGTTCATGGTCTGTCCCCCGAACCAGACGTCGTTCAGCGCGAGGGCGCCGAGGCTGAGCTTCGCTACGAGGATCGCGCCCGCTTCGCGGAGGCGCGCGACCACGGCCGAGTCCTTGTCGGGTACCCGATTTCGGAAAGGCTCCGCTCCGTACGTCGTCGCCACACCCGCGGTGTCGACGAGGTCTTTGGCGCCCCAGGGAATGCCGTGGAGCGGCCCGCGGTACTTCCCGGCCGCGATCTCGGCGTCGGCCTCTTTCGCCTGCGCGAGAGCCGGGTCGCGCATGAGCGTGATCACGCTCTTGAGCTTTCCGTCGAAGCGATCGATCCGATCGAGATAGATCCGCGTGAGGCGTTCGGCCGAAAGCTTCCGCGTCTCGATCCAGCGCGAGAGCCGCGTTACCGGCGAATAGGCGATGTCGTCATCGCTCGAAGGAAGCGGCCCGGGGTCGACCCGCGAGCGGACGAAGCGGTCGCGCCGCTCCGGCACCGTCACTCCCGGGAGCACTGGATTCCAGACGAACCCCGGGGCTACTTCCGGCGCCAGCGCAACCGTGCGCGGACCCGTCCGCCGCTCGAGGAGAGCCGCCATGGATCGTCGCCACGATGCCGCCATTTGCCCCCGCTCGCGCTCGGTCAGCGTCACCTGAACGAGCTTCTCGGCTTCGGCGAACGTCGACGGCGACACCTCGGGTCCCGCGGGCGTCATGGTTCCGAACGTCGGGGGCGCCCCCGGAGTCGCCTTGTCCTGATCGGTGCCCGGGGGGCGCGCGGGCTCCTTCCGTTCCGAAGTGCGGCAAGCGGCCGCGGCTCCGAGGAGCGCCAAAGGGACACGAGTCACGAACCGTCTGCGAGTGGTCATGGAGACCTCCTGCCTTGAGGACGCTACGGCCGCGTCAGGAGCTCGACGTAGAGTTTCTCGAACCTCCCGACATCGATGTCCGTCTGGACCCGCCAGGTCTTCTTCGCCCACGAGGGGCCGCCCTGGTCCTTCCGCCACCAGACCGTCTTCCCGTAGTTCGGTCCCCAGCTCCAGTCGACGTCGACGTAAAGTTCCTCGGTCTTGGTGATGATCGAAGGGTCGATGATGGCGGCGGCAGCGAGCTCGTCCCACATGAAGTTGAAGAGGTCCTCGTCACCGCCCGCGTACGCTTCCTCGACGTAGCGGGCGAGAGGTGTGTCCGCCTTCGCAACCGCATCGATGAGCTCCTGCCGCACGAAGGTCTTGTGACAGACGTCGATGGGGGTGAGCTCTCTCTCCCTCCAGTCCGTGCGCATGTGGATTCCCGCCGCCTCCGCGTCCCACCAGAAATTGAACTTCTCGTTCACGTGGATGGCGCCGCCCATGGTGTAGACCTTCTTGATCTTGGAAACGATATCGGGCGCGAGCTTCACCGCGAGAGCCACGTTGGTCATGGGCCCCGCCGTGTAGAGGACCAGCTCCCCCGGATACTTTCGCGCCATCTCGATGAGAAGCTCGGCGGCGTGCTTCTCGACCGGCTTGATCGTGGGAGGTCCGCCGGGAGCAGGACGAATGGTCCCCGCAGGCGGGACGAGGTTCCCCCAGTTGCCGTACCAACCGTCGCCGGGCTTCGGGCCCCAGAGGGCGTGCCGCATCTTCATCGACTCGCCGGTCTGGAGAAGAGGCTCCGCCGCCCCGGCCGCGATGGGAACGTTTGGCTTTCCGCTGACCTCTGCGATCTTGAGCGTGTGGTAGAGCGCCTGGTCGAGCCAGGCGTCTCCGGCGACGACTCCGATCCCGACCACTTCGATGTTCGGCGCCTTGAGGAGCATCGCAATCGAAATGGAATCGGTACCGCCCGGCCCGGAAGTGTCCTGATCGATGAACACCTTCGTGGTCTGCGCGAACGCTGAAATCGGAAGAGATGCGAAAAGAACGACGAGAGCGGACTTCCAGTTCAACATAGCGCGGAAATCTAACACAAAGCCTAGCGATCGCCGGGCTTCTTCATGAGGTCGGAGAAGGCTTTCATGAACCGGGGAGCGTCGAGGTCGAGGAGCACTCTCGCTTTTCGCACGCCCTCGGGAGGCCGCCTCTCGGAATCCCAGTAGAGTGTCTGGCCGTAGAGAGCGCCGTGATCCACCTCGACGTCGAGGAACATCTCCTCGGACCGCCGCACCGTCCCGGGATCGAGGAAGCCGAGGACCGCGATCTGGTCGTACATGAGAGGGGTGACGGGGTGCGCGGCCACTCTCGCGACGTGCGCGGCCTCGAAGTAGCGTCCGATCGGAGAATCGATGGAAGCGAGAGTGCCGGCGGCCTCGAGGGTGAATGGAGCCTGCTCCGCGATGTTGATTGGAGTGAGGGTCACTTGGGGCCATTCCGCCCGAAGAGTCATTCGTGCCGCTTCGGGATCCATCCAGAAGTTGAACTCCGGGAGCCTTCCGATCCCGCCGCCCATGACCACGAGCTCCCGAGAGAGGGATGCGATCTCCGGATCCTTGGCGAGAGCGAGGGCGACGTTCGTGAGAGGTCCGATGGCGGCGACGACCACTTCGCGCGGACGGCCGCGAATCGTCTCGATGAGGAAATCGGCGGCGTGCTTCTCGCGCGGACGGATGGATGCGAGGACCCCGTCGGGAGGAACGACGTCGTGAGGGCCCGGTCCGCCCTCGCGCCAGGCGCCCTTGTAACCGCCATCGCTCGTCTCACCGTAGACTCTCTCGCGGCGGATCATCTCTTCCTGGCTCGTGACGAGGGGTCTTTCCGAGCCAGCGAAGACCGGAACGTCGGGCTGGCCCGCGATCTCGAGAAGCCGGAGGACGTTTTGGACCTCCTGCTTCAGCCAGTCGTTTCCCGTCACGACCGTCACGCCGAGGAGCTCGACTTTCTCCGATTGGAGGAGCGCGAGAAGCGCCATCGCGTCGTCGCTCGCGAAGCCACAGTCCGTGTCGAGGACGACGGGAATCCGCCCTGCGATGGCCGCAGCCGCGAGAAAGAGGGCAGGGAGCATCAGGCCCGGGCTCGCCACTCCCGGTTGAACTGGACGCGCTTGATGAAAGACTTCTGGGTGCCGATTGCGGTGGTGGAGATGCCGGCGTAGAGATTCGCGCGCCGGATGGCCTCGCGCTCCGGATGTTCTTCGGCCAAAAACACCGCGAAGCTTCCGATGAAGGCGTCGCCCGCTCCCGTCGAGTCCTTGGCCGTGACCTGGAACGCGGGAACGAGCTCCATCGCCTCGCGGGTCGCGAGAAGGGCGCCCCGTTCCCCCAGAGTCAGGATGACGCGGGTGAGTCCCTGATCGAGCAGGTACTGGGCACAAGATCTCGCTTCGTCGACGGACTTCACCGGCTTTCCCGTGATCGTCTCCGCTTCGCTCTCGTTCGGGATGAAGTAGTCGGCGGCGGCGAGCTTCTTCAGGTCCGCGGGCGCCGCCGGAGCCGGGTTCACGATCGTGCGGACTCCATACTTCTTTCCAAGTCGCACGGTGTGGTACACGGTCTCGAGAGGGATCTCGAACTGCATCACGATGACGTCCGCGCGCTTCAAAAGGCTCGCGGCCGCATCGACCGCCTTGGGGGTCACCCGGTCGTTCGCTCCCTTGACGACGAAGATGCGGTTCTGGCCGCTCGGGTCGACGAAGATCGGGGCCACACCGCTCGAGACTCCCTTCACCATCTTCACGTGGCGCGCGCCGATGCCGAGCGCCTTGAAGTTCTTGATGGTGGGGGGGCCGAACAGATCGTCTCCCACACGCGCGACCACGTGTGCTTCGGCGCCGCAGTAGGCGGCGGCCACTGCCTGATTCGCTCCCTTGCCCCCGAACCCGAGGTCGAAGTGATCCCCGAAGATGGTCTCTCCGGGACGCGGGAACTTGTCCGTGAACGTGGTGAGGTCGATGTTGGCACTTCCGACGACGACGATGCGGGGTTTTCCTGCCATGGAAGACCTAGGAGGCAGACGCGAGCGCAACGATCGCGCCGATGTAGAAACCGAACATCAGGGCGAGGTTGCGCTTCGCCTTCGCATTCGCTCCCTCGAACTCCTTCCAGACGAGGACACCCCAGAGCGCCGCCACCATGGGGGCGCTCTGGCCGATGGCGTAGGAGATGGCGAACCCGACCTTGCTTCCGGCGATGAGGTTGAACGCGGTCCCAAGACTCCAGATGGCTCCGCCCAGGAGCCCCAGAACGTGCCATCGGATCCCGCCTTGGGTATACCCCGACATGGAGACGGGCTCGCCCGCGAGGGGCTTCTTCATGAAATAGAGGTTGAAGGGGATGGTGGAGAGGAGCGCCGCGAGAGTGAAGAACACGGTGCTGGTGTAGGGGGTGAGCTGCCCTTCGCCCGGCGCCATCGCCACGGTCGTGAAGCGCACCCAGCTTCCCATGAGGAGACCGCTGATGATGCAGATCCAGAGGCCGCGTCCCGTGACCTTTACCTTGCCTCCGCCGAGCTCCTTGTAGGCGAGGGCATCGGCGATGATGGCGGCAACGGCGAGAGCGACTCCGAGAGCGATGAGTGTGAGGTTCCCCTTCGGCTCGACGACGTAAGCGAGAACGGTGCCGAGGACGAGCGCCGTCCCGATCGAAACGGGAAAGGCGACGGCCAGCCCGGCGATGGCGATCGCCGCCACCAGAAGGATGTTGGCGAGGTTGAAGACCGCGCCCCCGATCATGGCCTGGACGATCCGGTCGGAGCCCGCATGATGGACGTTCGAGAAGAAGGAGTCCTCGCCTCCTCCCGCGCTTCCGAGAGTGAGCGCGAGGAGAACGGCCATGACGAAGATGCCGATGGCGTAGTCCCAGTAGAAGAGCTCGAAGCGCACGCCCTTCGCGAGCTTGTAGGTGTTGGCCCAGGAGCCCCAGCAGGCGGCGCAGAGGATCACGAGAAGGAGAGCGAGTCCAAACGATTCGGGTACGAACATGGGAGCCCCCTCGGTAAAGCCCGGGCACTCTAACATAGACGCGCGAGGACGCGACACTCCGGATTGAATCGGGCGATCGATTCCTGTAGATTTTCACGCCGAAGAGGTTCCCTCCTATGTCTCTTCGCCCGGGGACGGGCCTGGGACCGTACGAGATCGAGGCACCCATCGGCGCGGGTGGAATGGGTCAGGTCTTCAAGGCCCGGGACTCGCGTCTCGACCGCTCCGTGGCCCTCAAGATCCTCTCCCGGACTACGCTTCCGAAGAGAGCGGGCGCGAGCGCTTGAAGCGGGAGGCGCGGGCTGCCGCCCGGTTGAATCATCCGCACATCTGCGCCTTCTACGACGTGGGAGGCCAGGACGGGACGGACTTTCTGAGCTTCTCGAAGGAGAGACTCTCGCGCAGAGGATCGCGCGTGGTGCGCTTCCGCACGAGCTCGCCCTCGAGTGCGGAAAGCCGACGAAGAAGGTGACGGAGATTCAGGTCGTCTTGAATTCGAGGAGCTGAAGCGGCTCGCCCCCCCGAGAATTAAGAAACGAGCGCGGCGACGGGAATTTCGACGTCCGGCATCCCCGGGACTTTGAGCACATCGCCGGGACGGGCCTCGAACACTTCACCGTAGTCTCCTTCGAGAGGTTTCCGGTGGACCCAGACCCGCGACCCCTCGAGGTCGACGATCCAGAGCTCCGGCGCTCCGGCTGCTGCGTAGCGGGCTTTCTTGACGGATCGATCGAACCGAAGTGTCGTGTCCGCGACCCCAATCACAAGAAGCGCGTCCGCCACGACCGGGATCTGGGCCACATAGTTGTCGGCTCGAGGCTTGAGCAAGGCGACATCGGGGTAGAAGTCGTTGTCCTCCGAAATGCCGAGAGGGCTCTGTACGTCCACGCTGGCGCGATCCCCGACGCCCCGAAGGAGGGAATTCAACTTCCGAACGCACGCGGCATGGCGACTTCCTATTGGCGACATCTCCACGATCTCCCCGTCGACGAGCTCGAGCCGGTCGTCCTCCTGAAACACCCCGGCCTCGACCATGTCGCGGAACTCCTTCGTCGTGAAGAGCCGGCGCGATAGCGAGACGCTCATCGATGCCTCCGGGCCATAGTTTAGCAGAGAAGCATTCATCGTAGTTGTCCCGGTGCTCTCACGCGGTCACAATAGCTACGTGAAACGGCGGAAGCGGCAGAAGGCCGCCCGGGAGAACCGGCCTCTCCCGGCGGGCGAGAAAACGGAAAGGAGCAGGCTGGACGACCTGGTAGCTCGAGGACTTCTGACGCGAACGTCGAGAAAGAAGCTCGCTCCCGTCGACGCGATTCGGATCGCCGGGCGCCCGCTATCCGAGACCATCATCGAAGATCGAGAAGACCGCTTCTAATCACCTCTTTCCCGCCAGAAACTCATCCACCCTCTCCGGCATGAAGCTCGCCGCGCTGAACGCGTGGGGGAGCGCTTCCT
>Ga0187893_10005711_pt1 | contig 22021 bp, 25 predicted proteins | sample MA1701074metaG_FD_139574 | JGI IMG/M metagenome (GOLD analysis project Ga0187893, IMG submission 139574) | White microbial mat communities from a basaltic lava cave in the Kipuka Kanohina Cave System on the Island of Hawaii, USA - MA170107-4 metaG ...
TATTGGTGTAAGTGATGTTTCATCGAACCAGATGCTGTTGTAACCGCTTGTAACATGCAGATTAAATTTTTGATTAAACTTGTAGCGAAGCACGGCATTGCCTGAAAAACGTTGTGTTAAGCCAGTATAGGTTTGCCGGTATAAGGCTAACGGGTTTCCGAAATATTCACCGCCTTCGCTCCAATTTAAATTGCGAATGGAATCATACAAATTCATAGCATGTGGTGGAAGGGCTAAGTATTGTCCCAGGTTTTGCAATGGAAGTTTACTGTGTTGATTTGTATAGGAAGCGGTGAAGTCAGAACTAAGCATTATTTTCTTTGGCCGGTGCGAAACTGATAAACTTACGCCTGCTTCTTTATTGCCAAAATCACCGGGAAATACAGTTGTTTCCGAATTATAATTTGCACCGAGTGTAAATCCTGTAATATCGTTTCCGCCACTATATCTAAGATTTGCATTAAAAGTTTTTGCGGTCTCACTCAGCAATATGTTTTTCCAATTCATATTCCGTGTTGTATCCCATAACAATAAGTCAGGAGCATTTGAGGCATCCGGAATTACTCCATCATTTGCGAATGCTTCCCTCCTCATTTGCAGGTATTGGGTAGTATTCATAAACTTCATGGTTCGGGTTTGCCTACCCCATCCATGATAAATGTTTGCTTCCACAAGATTTTCGTTGGGCTTAGCTCTTTTTGTTGTAATCAGTATTACTCCATTCGCACCACGGCTGCCATAAATTGCTGTAGCGTCCGCATCTTTTAATATTTCGACACTTAGGATGTCTTCTGGGTTCAGCGTGTTAAACGGATTGTTTGCATTAATACCGCTTCGCTGAGTTAACCTTTCATCTGAAGACAAAAAAGGTATTCCATCAATTATAAAGAGTGGTGAAATTCCATTTTGAATGGAATTCCTTCCACGTATCAAAACTGAAAAGCCTGAACCAGGAAGTCCATTACCCTGTGTTATAACCAAACCGGGAACCCTTCCCTGTAATGCTGCTAACGGATTTGAAACAGGCTGATTGCTTATATCTCCACCACTTACTTTGCTAATACTTCCCGTATTTAATCGTTTCGTGGTTATACCGTAAGCAATGACAACAGTTTCGTCCAAACTATTAATCACCATTTTTAGCTGAATGAAAACAGTAGTTCTTCCTTGAAGTCGTACTTCCTGTGTTTGAAAACCAACACTGCTGATAATTATAATTGAATTTGGTTCTGCATCCTTCAAAACAAACTCACCTTTATCATTTGTAGCTGTTGCTTTATTTGTTCCCTTGATAGCAATAGTAACTCCTTCCAACGGTTCTCCCTGTTCATTGGTGATTCGTCCTGATATATCTTCTAATTGAATGAGACCTTGTACAGTTTCAATTGCCTTTTCCTTAAAACGGATAATGACAACCTTATCTTCCAAAACATAGGTAAGCGGCTGATTGCGGAAACAAATCTCCAGCACTTTTTCAAGTGGTGCTTTCGTGACGTCAATACTGACTTTCTGTGAACTTCCTAATTGTTCTTTGGTGTAAAGGAACTTGTAGTGTGTCTGTTTCCTGATCTCTTTAAATACTGTTTCCAGGTTGGCATTGTTGAGTGAGAGGGTAATCTCCTGCGAAAATGTTTTGGCTGAGGCGTGCAGGCAAAGGATTAGCAATAAGATCGCAGTAAGTTTCATAATACGTAGGGTTGTCCTTGTTGCTACCATTGCAAGCCTTAGCCTTTTGCGAAATCCACGCAATTGCATAGCTTTGGTTTTTGGGTTAAAAAATAACAGTTCTCCGATTGTTAATGGCTAACTCAAATTTTCGCCGGGCAGTGGTACAAACACTTCCCGGTTTTTCATTAACCATCTATTTGGCTTTTCGTTTTATTTCGATACGACTATTTTTTTGTTTTCAATTTTAAAATGAACACGGTTAGTCAATTCAAGAAAGCGCAGCATCTTTGATACCGGCACATTCCTTGACAATTCCACATTAAAATGGTCAGCAGGTTTGTTCTCGTACACAACCTCGGCATCATACCATCTTTCCACCTGCCGCATAATGTTTTCAATCGGCGCATCTTTAAATAAAAATTGTCCATCTTTCCAGGCCAATGTTTCTTCAAGGTTAGCAGCCACGGTTTTTATCTCTCCCTGTTGATTTAATTGTGCTTCCTGACCGGGAGATAATACGGTATTTGCAGTACCCTTTGTAATTCTTACACTGCCTTCTGCCAATGCTGTTCGGATTACTGGTTCGTCAGTATAAGCATTCACATTAAAGTGGGTTCCCAATACTTCAACAATGGCATCATTTACTTTAACTCTAAATGGTTTTGCTGCATTTTTTGTTACTTCAAAATATGCTTCGCCTGTAATAATTACGGTTCTTTCATTACCAGCAAATGCAACCGGATAATTAATGGAAGATGCCGCATTCAGCCATACCTTGCTGCCGTCAGAAAGTGTCAGCCTGTATTGACCTCCTTTCGGTGTTGTGACGGTATTAAATAAAACCTCACCTTCACCGACAGTATTGGCATACTCCAACTGTCCATTGGATTTCGAGATACTCGTATTACCCTGTGTTGCTAATGTTCCATTTGCAGCACTATCCAGAATAAGTTTTGTTCCATCAGAAAGAATTAGTACTGCTTTATTCCCACCAGGCACAATATCATTGGGTACGGCTGCAATAGTATCAGTGGTTTCATTTTTATTTTTCGAAAATGGCTTAAAAATAAACAGGCCCACTACTATAATAACAGAAGCGGCCACAGCATAGGGCAAGAGCCTTAACCATAATTTGCCGGTGGTCGGTCTGTTAAAAACCATCTTCTCCTTTTTCTCCTGCAGAGCCTTTTCGGTATCAACACTCTCCATCCATTTGGCCGCTTGTTCAAGATTTTTTTCATCGGTAAGCCGCTCGAATAATTGCATGTTTTCATCGCTGGCTGCCACCCAATCGTCCAGTTCAAGGTGTTCGGTTTTGCTGAGGGTGCCACGCAAGAATCCGGCTATCAACCTGGCTATCCGGTAGGCTTCCTGATCACTATAATTGGAAAAATACTCTTTCATGGTATTAAGTTAGCACTAATTGCCTGCCACAACAACACTGCCGGGGGAGCCTATCAGAAGGTAAGACTGCCTGTAAATTAAAACACCAGAACAGTACTTTCATCTAAAAAAATAAGAAAAAAGTAATGGAACTCCGAATATTGGAAATTCGAGTCCAGATACTAACGATGCAGGCAGTCTTTTCTCATTTTGTTTCAGAACTATTTAGTGTCCTCCGAAGCCATAGGTAACCAAGTGCCCCTGAAATAAGTGATGCAATTAAAATCGCAATTTTTGATTCAATTATCAGTTCTGGATTATTAAACGCAAGCAGAGTGATAAAGATTGACATTGTAAAACCAATACCAGCTAAAAAACCAACACCTAAAATTTGTTTCCATTTCAAGTCCTGCGGCAGAGCACAAAGCCCTAAAGCAACTGATATAAAACTAAAAAGAAAAACTCCTAAAGGTTTACCTGCTAGCAGGCCAGCAAAAATGCCGATACTGTGTGCTTGCCCTAAACCTGCTTGCCAATTGCTTTCAATTGCAATAGAAGTGTTAGCTAATGCAAACAATGGTAAAATAAAAAATGCGACAGGTTTATGAAGCCAATGTTGTAAGATGTAAGAAGGAGATTTTTCTCCACCATCACCAAACGGAATCGCAAATGCTAATAAAACCCCTGCAATGGTTGCGTGAACACCCGAATGCAACATAAAATACCACATAGCTATTCCGCCTATGAGATATGGAATAAGGTTGGAAACTTTCAGGCGGTTAAAAATTATAAGAACACCGAAAATAGCCAGAGCAATAAACAAATTTGCGAGTGCCAATGAACTTGTATAGAAAATAGCAATTAAAATGATTGCTCCCAGGTCGTCAATGACGGCAATTGCCGTAAGGAAAACCTTAAGCGATGCAGGAACACGACTTCCAAGTAAGGAGAGTACGCCGATTGCAAATGCAATATCAGTCGCCATTGGAATGCCTGCTCCCGATTGTGTTGATGTTCCGAAATTAAACAAGAGAAAAAGTCCTGCCGGAACAATCATTCCTCCGATAGCCGCAACAATTGGGAGTAATGCATTTTTAAAACTGGAAAGTTCCCCTTTGTAAATTTCCCTTTCTAATTCCAAGCCAATAAGTAGAAAAAAAATAGCCATCAATCCATCATTAATCCAATGGACAATACTATGATCGGCAATGGAATAATTCCAAATGCCTGAATAGGCATTTTGCAACGTTGAATTCGCAAGCAAGAGTGAAATACCTGTGCAGAGTATTAAAATCAGTCCGCCAGCCTTTTCACTTTCAAAAAATTCTGTAAAAAGCTTGGTTAGTTTCATTTATATCGGTTATTAAGTTCATTTGCTGGGCCTATTGAGAGTTTTTCCAATTGCTACAAATAATAAGGAGAGTAATAGGAATACAATAATCAATCCCCCACCATTTAAAAGGGCTTTATTATAACCAAGTTTATTTACATCCGTAAATGGATAAGGATAAAACCCGGTCAATGCTCCCAGAATGATAATATATATTATATAAGCAAGCGGGTATATCAGCCACGGTAAAGCGTCTTTCCATTTCAATTCTTTTTTGGGAACAAATATTGACCAAAATACGATAAATAGAATGGGGATAATCAGATGCAGCAGCTCATCAACAATTAACTGCAATCCCTCAGGGTTCCATGTTTCCCGCAATACTGTATTATACACAACTCCAACGACAGTGATATAAACTGCAACGGCTGCTAACACTTTTTGCCGGGAGAAAAACTTACTCCAACCGGGGTTCGCTTTCAGAAAAAAAGAAGTAAAACATAAAGCCACAAGAATATTCGTATCAACAGTAAAATAACCAAAGAATCTGAAAATTGTTTCAGGGATTGCCGTTGTCCGGGCTGCGATATTAAGATAAAATTGAGCTATTATTGCAAACCATCCTAATGTAGCTCCAATGGCTGAATAGGTTTGAACTAATTTTGTTTGTTGTTTTTCCATAAATGAAAGTCAAGATATTGGTTTGAAGGTGGCAGGCCCAATAGACTTGCAGTAACATCCGAATATACAGAATAAGGTGATTTTTTCTAAATACACTGTGGCAATTTCAATCATTCAGCTTTAAACAGGCTCTATATGAATTGCTGAAAAAAGACTGCTGTTAGTACATCAAAAGCCATCCGTTGTTTTATAAGAAATAATCCCCTGGCCTTTTGGTTGCGTATGGTATCAATGGAGAGATTTAATTCCTGTGCAATTTGTTTGTAGTCTTTTCCTTCAAAAAACAGCATACGGAAGATTTGCCTGCACTTAGGCGGCAATGTATTTAAGGCTAAAAATATTTCCCTGTATAATTCCGCTTCAACTATTTGCACCATTACCGGACTTTCGCTTTCTTCAGCCAGGTAAGCAAGTTCCTTAGCTCTCTGGCTGTTTCGTTTTTGCTGCCTTATCCAGTTAAGGCTTGCATTCCGGGTAGAGGTATAAAGAAAGGATTTTATGGAAGGAATATTATCAAAATTGGCATGCCGCTCCCATAGCTTCATTAAGGCTTCACCAGCTATTCCTTCTGCCGACAGTTTGTCTTTGATAATCTGGAAAGAATAATAAGCCAGTGCGGCATGGTATTCCCTGAAGAAAAAGTTGAAGCCTTTTTCCTCACCATTTTGAAAGGAGCGGATGTATTCCGCAGCCGTATTGAAACTATTCTGCTGCAAAGAATAATTTCATAAAAAGTGATTGAGTCTTTGGCAGAATAACGCTTCGAAAAAAAGAAGGCGCAGGTCTCCACTTACCGTCTTGAGGCCCTCGAAAAGCCCGACCACGAATAAGGGAGCCCACGCCTAAACGTGAGCTCTTCACTTATCATCTCGTGGTCTTAAAAATTTCGAGGTTTCAAGACGAGACTCAAAGCAAAAGCTTCAATCAGTTTAATGAAGATTTTGCAAAATATCTATATCGTCATAAAAATACGGAAAAAGGTACATATCGTAAGTAATTACATACCATAAGTTAGTTTTACCGTACTCTATCCCGGCTTGATTTTACCTTTTCTTTCTTTGAAATAAACATGCCTAAAGAAGAAAAGAATAGCCAGTTTTTAGCCCTAAAGTCAATGTTTCTCAGTGGGAGTGTTAAACGCATGAAAGACATTGAGAAGCTATACCCAACGTTAGTTGCAAAAACCCTTCGCATTAATCATAGCCGATATATTCAAAGACTATATAAGCCTGAAGGATTCACTATCGGCCAACTTGATGACCTGGCCAAATTACTTGACATAGATATTCAACTAATCCTTGATGTAGTAGTAAAGCAATTAAATTCACCCCCAAAAGTGGTAAAAAAGAAGTCTGAGTAACACCTTTAAAGGTACTATCAGTTGTTTATACCAAAACTTTATCCAATCAGTTTGAAACTCAATTCCTTAAACTCCTTTATATTGTGCCAGAAAAAATTGGCTAAATCATAAAAAGCTAATAATTTTAGCATTTTATAGCTAAATAATTTATTTTCCGTGGCCGGAAAGCATTTAAACCAACTCTTAGAAAGATTAAACCTTCTTTCTACCAATGCTGTTTTTTTTACATCCAAAAAAAGCAGGCATTCGCCTGTGTTTACACCGGAAGTTCAGCATAAATTGGATTTGATTAACCCAGATGCTTTTTATTCTTTCAATAACAAGCCATATATCTTATTTTTTGATTTGTCGGATGAGATAGATACGCTACGGGAAGATGAGATACATAAACAGGTTTGGTCGTTTGATTCTGCGCCGGTTATTTTTATTATCAGAAAGAGGGACATAGAAGTTTACAACGCCTTTTATTACCAAAAAGAAAGAAATCGGTTAGAGAAGTTATCTGCAGATGAAAATGAAATTATTAATCAATTCTCGTTCTGGAATGTTCAATCAGGAAACACCTGGCAATGGTTGCAGGCAGAGAAGTATAAGGATACGATTAACAAGAAAAGGGTTAATCAGCGTCTTTTTGACAATATAAAAGCAGCAAGGAAAAGGCTCGAAGAAACTGGTCTAAGCGCATCTGATGCCAACATCACCATTCTTCGTTTGATTTTTATCCGCTACCTCATTGATCGGGGCGTTGGCATAAAGAAAGAATTCATAGCGGGTGAAACAATATCAGAACGACGAAAAAGCCTGAGTGATTTAATTTTGAATGCTACCCGGCTTTCTGATTTCTTTGAATATCTCAATGAAAGGTTTAACGGCGCTCTGTTCAAACAAAAATCATCGTTCCGGCTAAAAAAGGAACAAGGCCTGTTTTTATCACAGATTTTTGATGTTCGGAGAGATAAAACATCTCCAGGCTTATTTGATGCTTATTATTTTGATGTATTTGATTTTAGCATTATCCCTGTTGAGGTAATCAGCGGTATTTATGAATCTGTTATAGATGATGAAACAAAAGATGCTGATTCTGCTGTATATACCCCACCTTTTCTTGTCGAATATATTCTGGAGGAAACGGTAGATAAATATTTGAAGAAAAAGAAAAAAACAGAATTCAAAGTATTTGATCCTGCCTGTGGTTCTGGAATTTTTCTCGTACAATCCTACCGGAGAATGGTTGATGAAGAGGTAAGAAAAAATAAAAATTCGGGTCTTGAGAGCAGCAGATTACGGGATATTGCAGAAAATAACCTATTCGGAATTGATTTGAATGAACAGGCATTATTGGTAGCTTCTTTTTCTATTTACATAGCTATTCTTGATTACAAGGAGCCTAAAGAAATCAATACTTTTAAATTCCCTAACCTGATAGGCAAGAATCTTTTTGCTGCCAACTTCTTTGACACAAAACACGAATACAACGAAATATTCGAGGATATTGGTTTTGATTTTATATTGGGGAACCCGCCTTGGAAAAGCAAGAAAGATGATAAGGTGCATACTCAGTACATTAGAGACAACAGGTTAATAGTAGGCCGCTATGAAATTGCTCAGACATTTTTGTTGCGTTCAGCCACATTCATGTCTGATGCTACTCAGAGTGCTTTGATTGTTACAAGCACTATATTTTACAATATATCTTCAACAACAAAGGCTTTCAAAAATAATTTTTTAAGCAACTTTTCCCTAAATGTTTTTTTTGATTTATCTGCTGTAAGGAGATTGGTTTTTGAATCTGCGATTAGTCCTGCTTCAATTGTCATTTACAAAAAAGCGGCTACAGAGAAGGCACTAACTAATATCGTATATCATTATTCAATAAAGTCAAACATCTTTCTTAAATACTTCAGGTCGCTTGTAATTGAAAAATTTGACAGAAAGGAAATCCAGCAAAAACACTTTGTTGAAAATGATTGGATGTTTAAGGTGGCGTTATATGGAAATACGCTTGATTTTGTTCTTCTAAAAAAAATCACCGACTTTAAAACAACGGTAGAAGATTTAATTGACGACAAAACTATCTTCTTTAAGGGATCTGGCATTAAAGAAAAACCAGTTACACGGCAATTCAAGTTTCTCATTGGCAAACCTTTGATTGAGAATGCTGCGGTTTTACCGTTTTATACTCCCATAACGGCAAATAATCATATTCTTCGTCCAAAAGATGTTTTTCTTCAAAGCGGAAGAAGAGTTTCCCTATTTGAGGGAGAACATATTCTCTTAAAAGCTCAGACGGAGAAAGAAAGTGATATTATAGTTTCTTATTGCGATCAAACAGCAGTTTTTAAGCATGATGTTTTTGGTATATCATCATCAAAAGACACATCTTTCTTAAAAGTTCTTTATGCCTATTTCATCTCAAATCTTCATACCTATTTCCAGTATTTGACAAATTGCTCCTGGGGTATCGCCACAAGACCAGCTATTCGTCTTGAGGAGTATCTTAGTTTTCCTTATGCTGAAATGAATGAAAAGGATCGCTCAGTACTTTTAAAAGAGATTAGTTCCCTTTTAGAATTATATAAAAATTACCGGTTGAGTGATTTCAGAACTCAAAACTTCACGGCTCCTAAAGAACCTTTGAAAGCAATAAATAAACTAATTAATGATAGCTACGACATTACAAATATTGATCAAGATTTAATCCAGTATGTAACCGATGTTTCCCGCTACCAATTCCAGGAGAGTAAGCAAGAAATGGTTTTAAAAAAAGTGAATAATAATGAGCCAGTCCTTAAACTGTATTCTGAAATTTTCTTTTCTGAATTAGAAGGTATGTATGACGGGGAATATTTACAAGCTGAAATTTATTCATTGAATTATTTTATAGCCATTAATTTCAGAATGCTTTCAAAAAAGCCTGCTTCTGAAGATAGGATAAAGTTCGTTGATGATGTAAAAGATGAGGCTAATGTTCTTTCCGTTCTTTCAGAGAAACTTTCAATTTGGAACTTGACAAACAGTCGAAACGCTGAAAGCAATATCTTCATTCAAAAAGATATTAAGGGGTTCGAAAACGATTCCTTTTATATAATTAAACCTAATGAATACAAATGTTGGCACAGAGCAATGGCCTGGTATGATGTGGCTGAAATTAAATCGATGATTGAACAGGCTGAAATCGAAACCCTAATTGAAAAGTAAATGAGTTCTCCTGCAAAAAAATTTATTCAAAAAAGAAACCAACACCTTGCTCTTACCCTGGAAAGGGTCAACTATATTTTCTCTTATATACATTTTTGCCATAATGTCATGGTTGCTGACCAGGTGAAGTACAGTCGCCAATGGGTAAAAGATAATACTTCAGATAAAGATAAATTTGAAAATTTCTTAAAAAAGAAACTGGTTCATGACTATCTGAAAAAGCATAAAAAGAAATTCCCGCCAAAATCGGCAATTGAGGACATCCTCTTTGAATGTGAACCGGAAATGCCATACCAGTATTATGATCCAGTGGCACAAAAAAACAAAGAGGCAAATGATAGAATTGATATAAAGGTCAATCGTATTGGGCTGCAAAATATTTGGAAAAATATAGATGACCAGGATATATACCTGGCAGTTGAATGTAAAATATTATCCAAGCTGGCTGATAATGCACAGTATCTGACGGATATTCAAAAATTTTGCGATAGAGAGCATCAGCATTTCAGGCTGCCAATAGAAGGAATGCTTGCCTTTAAAGAAAGCAAGAATATCAGAACCTCGGAATTTGCCGGGGACTTAAATAAACGTTTGACGACAAGCCAAACCATCACTACTAAACAGTTTTTAACGGGAAGTGAAATATCTTCTTTCCAGGATAGCTACTACTACTCCCGTCAATTAAGAAATTTTGGCAACAAGAATGAGTTTTCTGTCTGTCATTTATACTTGGATTACTCCGATGTAATGTCGGCCTGATTCAGTGTTATGATTGTAGTATAACATTTTTTTTGTTTCCTAAAATTATACCGGGACATAACGGATGATTAAGCAAAACCCATTAGCCGATATACTCCCACTCGCATTACTTTTAATCCCGCTTGCATAGCTTTTTGCCTTTCAACCTTCGTGCTGCCTTTAGATATTTACGGCCTTTAACCGAACCCTTTAAACAATTGGTTTAACCACTATGAAATCTTCTGAACCAAAACCGAAAATCAAGCACTACTCGGCTAAGCAGTTAGCTTTTTTCTACTTAGTATGCAAACCTACCTTTCAGCGGTGGGTAGAACCTTACCAGGAACAGATAGGAAAACGTAACGGACATTACTATACGTCTGCACAAGTGGAAATCATTTTTCAGAAATTAGGCATCCCGCCATTACTCAAGAACTAATAACTCATCATTCCTGCTGAAAAGTACTCCCTATTTCCGCTGCAATTCAAATGTTGTGTGGTTTCATGGGAAACAACTTATCGTTACCTATCGCTACCAAATGCAAATAGTAGCAAAGGAAGATACATCTTCAGCTATAAGCGGGACAGTATATCATTGCGATATACAAATCTTTACATCATCAAATCAAATATCAAGTAAAACCACCTTTATGGGAACAACTCTATCCAAATTTCCTTTCCGGGCTTATACCGCCCTTGAACTCTCAAAGATTTATAAAGTGTGCAAGAAAACATTCATGCGATGGCTGAAGCCATTTGAAGAAGCCATTGGCGAAAGACAGGGCCGCTATTATAATATCAACCAGGTAAAGACAATCATTGAAAAATTAGGAATGCCGGAAGGTTATGCAGATTAATAGAATGACTTATCGGGAAATGTTTTCACTCATCGGGAAATGTTTAACCTTATCGGTAATTATCATCTCCAAACTATGAAAGCAGATTTTTTGGTCATTACATCTTTGTGTAAGAATTAAAACAAATAACCCGGAACTATGGACAAACAATTTGAAACAGGTCAATCCACTTCCAGCAACATTTTTCTTACCGGTACAATCCTTTTAGCCAATCTTGATTTTAACGGCTTACTGGATTATGGCTTCCGCACATTGATTGGCGGTGTTATCTGGATAGGTTGTAAACTGACGATGGATTATATCGAACGTAAAAGAAAGAAGTAATGAGCCAAACCGGAAAGCTCCTGACAGTAGTTCTGATTGGTGGCGGTGCCATTGCCGGTTACAGCTACTACCTGAAGATGAAGAAAACGGAGGCTGAACTGGAAATCATTCCGGCTGCTTCTATTCATTCGGTGAATTGGGATGGTATAACGATACGGCTTGACCTGCTGATGAAAAACCCTACAAAGGGAAGCTTTTCGATAAAGTTTCCCTTTGTTAAACTGACTTTCAAGAATACATTGGTCGGCAGTTCAACAGTGGTGAACAAGGATATAACGATTCCGGCTTACGGAGAAGCAAAGATTGAGAAGCTGTTGGTGAATATTCCGATACTCAGCATTTTTTCTGTGTCGTCATCTATTCTCAAAGCGATACAGAGCAAAGAACCGGTGATGATAACAGCTACATTAATGACAACTATTGATTTGGGATTGGCAACTATACCGTTTGAAGAAAGCCATGAAGTAACACTGAAAAAATAAGTGATGATTAAAGCCCTATGATAGCAAAATCGAAAAGACATATTAAGCCTGGTTATGAATACGACCATTTATTTCCACGATCAGAAAACGATAACAAAACTATCCGGCGCAATGCGAATGTTCATCACACGGTTTCCTTTATTCCAAAAGTGGTGCAGGAAACATTAGATCAAACAAAAGGAATTGCAGGCCGGTTAAAATTAAGTTCGATTTATAACACTTGTAAAAATATCTGGCATTTTGTTTATCAGCATATCAATTATAAAAAAGATGAGGAAGGTTACGAACAGATAAGAAGTCCGGCAAGAGCCTGGCACGACAGACAACAAGGGGTAGATTGTGATTGTTACTCGGTGTTTATATCCAGTATCCTGACAAACCTGGGTATTCCGCATACCTTCAGAATCACCAAATATCACCGGGATTATTTTCAGCACATCTACCCCGTCGTGCCAAATGGCAACAAGACTATTACGATTGATTGTGTAACGGACAAATTTGATTACGAAGTTCCTTACTCTGAAAAAAAAGATTACCCTATGGATTTACAATATCTCAACGGCTTTGATGGTGACGGTATGGAAGAACTCGGCAAGCTATTAAAAAAGAATATAGCCAAAGGCAAAACACCGCTTGTAAAAACAACTATTACTCCAAAGCTTTCTAAAAAGGCTATGAAGAAAGCTGCGAAATCTGGTCCCGCTACTCCTGCACCTGCCGGTTCTTCTGTGCCTGTACCCAAAAAGAAAAAAGGGTTTTTTAAAAAAGCATTGAACGTAGTTAACAAGGTAAATCCTGCCACAGTATTGCTACGAAATGGTGTACTGGCAGCCATGAAGCTGAATATAAAGAATGTGGCTAAAAGATTACGATGGAGCTACCTGACACCGCAACAAGCAGAAGCGAAAGGACTTGATCCGGTAAAGTTTCAAAAGCTTGTTGCTACAAGACAAAAGCTGGAGAACATCTTTTATGGCGCCGGTGGTAAACCTGATAATTTACGTAAAGCCATCCTGGGTGGTAAAGGGAATAAAGATAAAGCGGTGAATGGTCTTGGTATTCTGCCCATGACGGATGCAGCTTACATGAACGAGCATGTAGCACTCAGGCAATTACTCGGCCCTGACATCTATTATTCAGAGAATGTAGAAGATATGGACGGTTTCCGGGGTTTTGGTGAATTAGGCGAACCAGTTACTCTTGCAACAGTTGGAGCAGCGATGGGTGTTATTGCCGGTATTGTAGCAGCTCTCAAACAAATCGGTGATGTATTCAAAAAGAAAGACGCACCTGGCGCAGATGATTTTGATGAAACAAAAACCGATGCGGCTGAAAACAATGTTAATGTTCCTGCAAACAGTTCAACTACACCTGTTCCCTCAGTTGCAACTAATCCTATACTTCCGGACAATGCAACATCTCAAAACTTTGAACCTGCCGCATCAAGTTCAGAAAGCAGCAATATAAACACCAATAATGAAATGGTGAAAACAACGGAACAATACCCGCCTGCAACGGTAAGCAAGGAAGTAGTACAAACAAACGAACCAACGGAAGACAAGACAAATACAGAAACGAATGATAACAATAATACGCCATCAGAAAAGGAGAGCTTTTGGGATAAGAATAAAAAATGGCTAAAGCCTGTTGCTATTGGATTAGGTGGATTAACCATTATCGCTATCGGTTATAAGTTGTCACAAGGTTCAAAAACACAAAACAAATCTTCTCCGAAAGCTAATAGTTTATCAGGGTTGCCTGGCAAGAACAAAAAAGGAAAAAAGAAAAATCATCATCGAAAATCCAATCATCATCATAAAAGAGCAGTCGCACTGCTATAATCCTTAACTCTAAAAACATTTTAAATAAAATGGCAAAAAAGAAAAACCGATACCAGAAGAAAGCTAATAAACAGCATTTCCTTTCTGGTATGAACGAAGGCTTGCCGACAAAGGGCAATGCAAAAAACACAGCACTTGAAACCGGTAAAGACATCCTTGTCGGTGTGCTTGGTGGTGGGTTGGTAGGTGCAATAATTGGTAAACCATCGCTTGTCGTTGGCATTGTGACTACTGCAGCAGGGCATTACACGGGAAACAGGCTGGTGCAATTATTAGGTATTGGTGTGATGGCTGCAAATGGGTTTCAGAAAGCTGGTACAGTCAGCGGCCTGGAAGGTTTGGCAGGTATTAAAGAAAGATTGCAGGCGTATAAAGAAAGCATGAGCGATAAGCTTTACCTGGACAAGATATTAAAGAAAAAAGGAGCTACTAATGGCATTGGAGAACTACAATACTTCACTTATCCCGATACTATGAATGGTAATCTTGCAGCACTCGATGACATCGAACAACAAATCGCAGAAAGTGCCATGCAGTTCCGGGGCCAGATGACTGGTGATGAGGATTTCCAGGTCGGCATTGTCGAGCTGGAAGATAAACTCTACTAAAAACAACTATTTACAATTTCAATCAACACAAACAGATTAATTAATCCATAAACCCATAGACTATGTTAGGCTTACTTGACGGAATTGAAGAATATAATAATGCCGGTGCCCTGGTTGGCATTGAAGGTATTGATGACAACGAACTACTCGGTGCATTGCGCCGGATGAACCCTATCAAAAGACAAAGAACAGTAAACAAGCTGGCCAATACTGGCGTACAGAGCAGGGGCAGCCGTGCTGAAATGGAAAAGCATTTTGGTGAATTACCGGCGCATATCAAAGAGGGATTGGCCAGTGGTTCGCTGCGGTTAGCAGATGCAACTATTTACTCTATCAAACCTGCAACATCAAAAACAATTAAGCTATTTGAAACGCAGGATGATAAGGAAATCGGTCTCCGTAATATTTCAAACGCTAAGTTGCCAAAGAACCAGGCATTTCTTGTCAGTGGTATTTACCTGCTGGCTGGCATTTCTGCTGATGGCACAAAAGATAAAATCATTGCAACAGAGTACAAGGGCCTGGAGAACTTTAATACCATTGCCAATGGAGAATTTAACCTGAAATGCAATAAAAAAGCAATCGTACCAGAGACATCCAACGCTGTTTTTAAAACCGCAGCTTACCACCAGGTTCCTATTGGATATTATAAACTGTCCAATCCCCGGCTGATAGAAGATGACCTGCTGATTGAAATGTCTATTGAACTCGGTTCAATGGATGGGATTGCAGCTAACACCTACATATTTGTCGGGCTGCACGGTACAATCACTACACCATAATTACTTGATTACAGAGTGGATGAAACTAAACAAGTATCAATGGGCTGCTTTAGCAGCAGCCCTTTTAACACCCACTCTGCTATTTGCAGCAACAAGTATTGGCAAAAAGAAAAGCAACACTAAGACAGCTTTGCAAAACCTAAAGGCTTTTTTACTGATGATACAATATGCTGAAGGAACAATCGGCCTGAATGCTTACCGGATGTTATATGGCGGCAGTTTGTTTGATGATTTTTCAAAGCATCCAAACATTGCAATTACAAAATGGGGAATCACCAGTACCGGATCAGGAGCTTACGGGTTTTTGTATCGTACCTGGGCAGAGATGCAGACTGCTTTGCAATTACCCGATTTTGGTCCGGCATCACAGGATAAAGGGGCGATTGAGCTGATAAGGCGAAAAGGAGCATTGCCGGATGTACTCGAAGGAAGGATTGTACCGGCCATTGATAAATGTAAAAAGATATGGGCATCATTTCCGGGTGCAGGATATGGACAAAGTGAAAAACCTCTTGTAAGCCTTTTACAGTTTTATTTAAAAGCCGGCGGACAACTGATAACAGCTTAATAAAAACCAATGGGAAAGAGAATAAAAAAGCGATTTGATATTGATGTAACTGAAAGCAGTGGTGTTCACTCTAAAACTTTTGAACTTGACAAAAATATTACTGCGATTCATGGTATTCTATTCACGTCTGACAGAGATGATCTCTTATATTATCGTGGTACTAATAAGGTAGAGATTAACCGGCAGGAGATATTTCCTGAAGGATATGAAACAAAATTGCTGATGACGGGATTGAATGTATCGCCTAATGACCGGTTTTATGTGTTGGGTGGTATAGCACCCGGAAACGGAAAATTGAAAGTGGAGTATAAGGACAACAATGAGGAAAGGCTTGGCTTTTCATTGTACCGGGTGTCAGTATATCTGGATTGCGAAACAAATGAAGAAGCATGATCCGGGAAGAAGTTATAATGCATACAGAGCAAATCGAAAAGCAGGGCCAGTCAAAATATTTCCAGGTGGTGTTGCCTTCAGATACAACCCGCATTATTGGTGTAGAAACAAGTGCTATCCGGCAAATGAGCGGTGCATCAAACAGCGGTATGTTCTTTTATTTTGGAACGGCTCCGATTATTTACCCGGTTGCTGACATAGATACACCTTTTAAAATAAAAGTAGCTGAAACAGTTGGCCGGTTAACATTACACACACCTGATGCAACGGGTATCTTTTTTCAGGATGACATCCGGCAAAAAGATATTTCTCCCAAGTATGCAGATTTCTCACAATACCCCGCTGCATTTGATCAATGGTCTCATAGCCGAAAACGCTATGAAGCCAGTGTGAGTGTAAAGAACTGTTCGAACCTGGTAGAAGGACATTTTAAAGACACCTGGGGTGCATTGCATAATTATCATGTAATCTACCAGCTCAATATCTATATCTGGATTGAAAAATCTTTTTGAAATGACAACAGGCTTTGCCATTGATTATATACCCAAAAGAATGTGTGAACTCGGGCACGGATCGCAGTATATAGTCCGCTACAGGCACATGGTACTGCAACCAAAAGAAGAAAGAAAGATCAATGCCACTAACCAAATGTTTCTGCTGATTGATCCCTGTGGTGATCTGCGGGTGGAAAGTGCCGCAGGATTATATGATATGAGCGAAGACCAGGTAAATGAACTAAACTATGAACATCGTGGAGAAATTACAATTACCAACCAATCCATTTTTATCAGTCATGTCCGCTTTATTCAGGTGATTCCCCAAATATGTAAAAACACATGCCGGTAACAAACGATAAATACGACCAGTTAAAAATTGATAAGCTCAAACATTTCTTGCAGGATATGGCGGGTAAAGGCTTTCCACGACCTTTTGAGATTTTTGTGGATTCGCTTAAAGTAGTGCCAAAGACAGAAGATCCTAAAGAGTTTGATAATTATGAATACTACATGAATGAGGATACAGAAAAAATCCGAATTCTTATTTATAATTCCAATCTCTCACCACGTAACGACCAGTACTGTTTCTATGTTCAACAAAATAAACCAGATAAACCCGTCAATGGTCTGGGCGACCTTGATGGTATCATTCAGGAAAAACTGACTGCCCGTGACAGGGAGTATGAATTAACCAGGCTGAAAGAAGAATTGGAAGAAACAAAACATCAACTGGAGGAAGCAGAGGAGTATGCAGAAACGCTGGAGAAACAATTGCAGGAAGCCAGTAGTAATAAATACAAATTAGGCAAACTGAACCTGGTTGAATTGGGTGGTGCGGTGCTGGAAAATCTTGCCGTCAAAAACTCCCCGATACTTAGCAAAATGGGTTTAGGAGGACTCTTTGGAGCCGGTGATTCGCAGATAAGTAATGAGGCGAAGACAGAAGAAACCGAAGCGAGTTTTCAAAAAAAGGAAGCGGATACTAACTCACTTAACCCGGAACACCTGCAATACATACCGGTATTACAACAATTAGATGCTGCATTTGAAAAGCCGCAATTGGAAATAGTAATGCAGGTGCTTGGTAAATTTTCTGAAGAACCGGCAACCCTGAATACGGTTGCCGAATTACTCAACATTGAAATACCGTAACCCTATGGCAAAATATCAATATGAAATCTCTATTGAGGCTAAATCAGAGCCGGAAGCAAATAACAAGATGACGGCACTGACAATCCTTGCAAGTAAACTTTCAGAAAAGGAATTAACTAAACTGGCGCATGTTATCAAACATGACCCGATAAAAACAGCACTCGCTAAAAAATACTTAGGCGTATAGCCCCTATGAAAACAGAAACTTCCCACCAGGAACAGGATGAGTTTACACTCGAAGAAAAAATCAAGTATGGCATACTTGGGATACTTGTAATTGGTGGGAGTTTCTTTATCGGCAGAAGTGTTATACGAAAAGCAAGAGCTACAACAGAAGAAAAGAAAACCTATGAAGACGGAACGCCTGCCACTTATGCCAAACAAATCAAAATGGCTTTTGAAAATGATATGTGGTGGGGATGGGGAACGGATGAAGATGCGCTGAGAAGAACGATACAGGCTATACCAAGCAAGGAAGAGTTCAGAAAGGTAATCAGTTCTTATCAAAAACTATATGCCCGTAGTCTGATGGCTGATATGCAGAGTGACCTGACAACAAGTGAATACAATGAAATGCTTGCCATCATCGCTACCAAACCGGAAAGAGGTACTGCACCTGTCCAGGTACAGCTAACAATGCTGCAATACCAGGCATGGGCGAAAAGACTACGATCATCATTCAATGTAAGCACATGGGGGTTTCTTCCTTACGGCACAGATGAAGAAGCGATAAAAGCGGTATTCATGGAGATGCCCACACAAACTGCTTTTTTTGAAACAGCCAATGCGTATAAGAACTTATATGGCGATGAGCTGATGGCTGATTTAAAAAGTGAACTGGAAGTATGGGAGTGGGCATCCATGTTTTCCATACTTGAAAAGAAACCCAAAACATAACCCTGCAAATTATGAAAGCAAAACCTAAAAGCAAACGTAAGTCGAAAACAGGGACAAGAAAAAAGCAACAATCAAAAAAGATTATTATTGCTTCTATCGCTGTTGGTGCTGCGGGTATTCTCGGATATTTTGGCTGGCAATATCTGAAAAAAAGAAAAGAAGCAAAAAGAGGCAACGACCTGGACGAAGTATTGAAAACAACCAACACTTCGGTAACTAATAATACCAGTTATACACCTGCTCCGACATATACCGCTCCCAAACCCAAAACTACTAATAGCAGCTTTGTTGCTCCCAAAGCTGCAACCGATACAAACGCTTTTCCATTACAGAAAGGCAGTAGGGGGAATAATGTAAGGTTGTTACAGGAAGCATTGATTTCAAAATATGGAAAATCTTTCCTGCCAAAGTATGGCGCAGATGGAGACTTCGGTTCTGAAACTGTAAATGCCCTGAAGAAAGCAGGATTACCTGCAACTATCACTGAAAGCACTTTTAATGTTCTGACTGAAGGAACAAAAATCAATCCTTCTGCACTTGGCAAAGACCTATATAATGCCGCCATTGCAAAGAATTACAGTAAGGCGATTTCATTATTAAAACAGATGCAAACCAGTGAGGATTATAGTGCCGCCAATACTGCATTTAAAGCTGGTCGTATAAACGGTGTCAGGCAAACTATTGTGAATGGTCTTTTGAGTGTATTCACTTCTACCAACCAAAAGGAAGCTATCAAGTTTGAGTTCCTGCGTATGGGCCTGCAGTTTGACGGCAATAAGTGGAGCTTATCGGGATTTGATGGCCGTTCACTGGTAACACTTGAACCCGCTACTATATGGGTGAGCGCTACTGAAGGAGTCAAGGTTCCTGCCAGGATGGTATTAGGCAATGAAGTAACCCGGCGATTAGATTATACCCTTTTTGAAAACAATGGTAAATATTTTTTAGTAAATACCAAATCTGTAAACTATTTAAACTGATTCCTTATGAAACGATTCATCAAACACATTGTAGTGCATAGCACCGCAACATTTGATCCTAAGACCTCGCAACATTATGGCTCTTTTCATTATGTAGTGGAAAGAAACGGTGAGATCAAAAAAATTCACCCCGAGACAAGTGTTATAAAACATCTGCCCGATGTGGACAATGAGACTATACATATTGCTTATGCGGGTGGCAGAAACAAAACCGGTGCATTAGGTGATACCAGGACACCGGTACAGGAAGAATCATTGTTCAATAAGCTGGTGGCCTTATCCATCAAATATCCGGGTGCAAGGATCATCGGGCATAACGATTTGGATGCAACCGCAAATTGTCCCGGATTTTCAGTGAAGGAATGGTTGAAAAACTATGAACCTGATTTAATTCTGGCTGCATAAAACTATTTAACAAACCCGTACCCCCATGAGAGAGATAAAATTTATCGTGGTGCATTGCACAGCGACGCCACCTGAGACTAAAATTGAAAACATCCAACGTTACTGGAAAGAACACCTGGGATGGAAAAATCCCGGCTACCATTATATCATTAAACGCACTGGTGAAATTGTAAAGATCAATGCGGAAGAAAACATATCTAATGGTGTAGGTGGTCATAACCGCTATTCTATTCATATCTCCTATATCGGAGGGGTTGATAAAGATGGCAAACCACTTGACAATAGAACAAATGCACAAAAACATGCGTTGTTCAACAAGCTGGTAGCTCTCTCTGAAAAATATCCCAATGCTGAGATTTTAGGTCACCGTGATTTTAGCCCCGATAAAAATGGCGATGGTAAGATTGAATACTATGAGTGGATAAAGGCTTGCCCCTGCTTTGACGTAAAAGAGTGGCTCAAAAATTATACGCCTGATATTGATATGGCTGCATAAATAGAAAAAATGCTTGCAGCTATTGTTAATGCCATTCGATTTAAAACTTATCGGGTTTATACAAGGCCTTATGAACTAAACATTGTTGGCATAAGAACTGGCAGTACCGTTCCTAACCGTTTTGATGATGAAATTCATGTTTTCTTTAAAAGCAATGCTAACCAGTGGATTCATTACATCTTCCCAGCCACCACAGATCCGGGGACCTACTGGCTAAAAAATCCGATGCATCCGCAAGGCACAGCTATTCTGAAACAGGGCCAGTATGCAGAAACATATCAGATAGGATTACATAAAGGCAAATATTATGCTCTGGTACAGCGAAAGCCCGTCACTGTAATCAGGGACTATGACCGAAACGCTGTCCTTGATTTTTCAAATGGCAGGCCGGATACCGGAATGTTTGGTATCAATATTCACAGGGCATCTGTAAATGGCATAACTAAAACTGTAGATAACTATTCAGCCGGTTGCCAGGTATTGGCCAATATCAATGATTTCAATTTGCTTATGCAGCTTGCAGAAAAACACCGGCAGTTATACGGCAATAGCTTTACCTACACCCTGATTGATAAGAGAGCCATTGCCAGAGAGGAGAAAAAGAAAATAGCCATCAGCCTCGCAGGTATTGGTATTGGAATAGGAGCGGCAGTTATCACTTACAAAATTATTACCCGATGAAACATTTTATTCAACAACTTTTTAAAGATAAAGACGGGAGCTTTAGTTTGAGGGAGCTGGCTACCAGTCTGTTTATCCTGGTACTCATCATTAGCTGGATAGCCGAGCAATTCTTTAGGCTTCCCGTACCGGAATTTATGTTTTATTCTTTCAGTTCCCTGGTAGCAGCGGGTTGCTTTGGGTATTCTATAGAACGAAAAACTAAACTTTAATTCTAAATCCTCACTCTATGAATCTTTTGAATCTTAAATCATCTTTACGGATCGCTGTCCTTTGTTTTGTCCTGGGTTTTGCTGGCGCATTTTTATTAATGGGTCAATGCAACGACAGTAATATCTCAACACAGGATATCGCTCAAGTAAAAGAACTGGAAAAACAAATCGCCACTAAGGAAACCGCATTCCAAATAAAGATCAGTGAACTTCAAAAAAGGAACCAACAACTTCAGCAGGAACTAACCAGCACACAGGTTGAATTGTTTACTATCAAGTTAAAGTCCAAAAAGAAGGAAGACAATATTAAAAATCTCATTCAACCCAAAGGCTTACCAGCTAAAGAGCTGCTTAAAAAAGTAGGTAAGTCCGCAATTGCGATTGACAATAGTCTGTCACCTTGTGATTCACTGGCACGGGAAGTAAGTGAGTATATCGAAGTGAATGCCGTAAAGGACAGTTTATATGACACAAAGATCGGTTTGCAA
>Ga0187893_10005712_pt1 | contig 22017 bp, 15 predicted proteins | sample MA1701074metaG_FD_139574 | JGI IMG/M metagenome (GOLD analysis project Ga0187893, IMG submission 139574) | White microbial mat communities from a basaltic lava cave in the Kipuka Kanohina Cave System on the Island of Hawaii, USA - MA170107-4 metaG ...
ATTGATGACGTTCGAGACACTTGCTCTTGTCTCCGCCACCATTCTCACGCCACTCCCTGCTCTCGCCGAAGACGACGTTCCCGCCCGTATCCGGGAGGAGGGCTTCCAGCGCTCTCGGGTGATGGACTACGCCTTCTACATGACGGATGTGCTCGGACCTCGGGTCACCAGCTCCCGCGGCGAGAAGAAGGCGCAGGAATGGGCGCAGGCGAAGATGCGTGAGCTGGGGCTCTCCCGTGTCGTCGCCGAGCCCTTCGGCGCCCACGAGGCGAGCTGGGACAACGTCTATACCTCGCTCCACCTCCTCGAGCCCGACTATCAGCCTCTCATCGGATACCCACACGCGTTCACCCCTGGGACGAACGGGAAGCTGACCGCGGAGGCGAAGATCGCCGTCATCCGCGCGCGCGAGGACTTCGACGCCTACCGCGGGAAGCTCAAAGGCGTGGTCGCGCTCGCGGCTCCCGCGAGGAGCGTCCCTCCTCGATTCGAGGCCGACGCCGTGCGTTTTTCGAGCGACGAGCTCCGCGCGCTCGCCGAGTCCACCATCGCCTCCCGTTTCGGCGTTGGCCAGGACGACTACGTGTGGGACGAGGCGACGATGACCTTCGTGCGCTCCGAGGAGCGCCGCGATCTTCTCGGGCCCTCGCGCAGGGAAGTGGAGGATTTCCGCAACGAAGTCCAGGCCTTCTATCGGTCCGAGGGCGTGGCCGCCGTGTTCGATCCGGCCCCGGGACGCGATGGCACGGTGTTCGTCGACGGACGGCCGGGAAGCCGGTACGACCGGTCCCTCAAAGGCGCCCTCGAGGCGCCGGTGCGCATCGCGCTCGCCGCCGAGCACTACAACCGGATCTATCGGCTCGTCGACCGCGAGATTCCGGTGAAGCTCGAGCTCGAGGTGCGGAACCTGCTCGACGCGGACGATCCGCAGGCGAGAAACGTCCTCGGCGATCTTCCCGGGACCGACCTCGCGAACGAGCTCGTCATGGTGGGAGGACACTTCGACTCGTGGCACGCGGGCACGGGAGCGACGGACGACGCCTCCGGCTGCGCCGTCGCCCTCGAGGCGGTGCGGATCCTGAAGGCCATCGGCGTCACCCCGCGCCGCACGATCCGGGTCGCGTTCTGGAGCTGGGAGGAGGGCGGGAAGAACGGCTCGCGCCGCTACGTCCAGGAGCACTTCGGCCCCGAGGTCAAGGGAGCCGAAACCCTGTCCGTCTACTTCAATGTGGACAACGGGACGGGCCAGTTTCGCGGCATCTACCTCCACGGCAACGAGCGGGCGCGGGATCTGTTCGCGGGCTGGATGGCCCCTCTCCGGGATCTGAAGATGGACACGCTCACCATCGACCACACGTTCGGCGTCGACGTCGAGGGATTCGACCTGGCCGGGCTCCCCGCGTTCCAGTTCATCCAGGACGCGCTCGACTACGACAGCCGCACGCACCACTCGAACATGGACGTCTACGACCGCCTGGTCCCCGAGGACTTGAGAAAAAACGCGGTGATCCTCGCGACATTCCTTTACCGGGCGGCGATGAGCGATGAACGGGTGCCCCGAGAGGGGAACTGACTATTGTGGTGGGACCGGGCGGGGCTTCCTGTCTTTGTCGATCGCAACGAAGGTGAACAGCCCCTCGGTGACCTTGACCCGCACTCCGACGCTTTCGCGAAGGGCCCAGGCCTCGACGTGGATCTTCATCGACGTCGTGCCGATACCGACGACGTCCGTGTAGACGCACAGGATGTCGCCGACGAAAACGGGGAGCTTGAACGACATCGCGTCGATCGCGACGGTCGCCACCCGTCCGTGAGAGCGCTGGGAGGCGGTCATCCCGGCCGCGATGTCCATCTGCGAGAGCACCCATCCTCCGAAGATGTCCCCGCTCGGGTTGGCGTCTTTCGGCATGGCGAGAGTGCGGAGGGAAAGCTGGCCGCGCGGGGTGTCGCTCACGGGCTCAGCCCAGCTCGTCCAGAGTGAGGCGGAAGCTCGGGACGAAGACCTCGAGGAAGTAACGCACTTCGGGGAGGTCGAGCTCGCGAACGGCTTTCTCGAGCGCGAGCTCCGCTTTGGTGAACTCCTTGTTGCCCGCCGCCATCTCCTCCAGGCACTTGACGTAGGCGCAGAGCTTGTCCGCGGCCTTGACGATCTCCCGGTGCTCGCTGTCGGACGCGCCGGCGACGAGGATTGGCCGGTAGTCCTCCTGAAGCTCCTTCGGCACCAGCGCCACCAGCCGCGCGGCGGCGGAAGCTTCGATGTCTCGGTAGGCCTTCTGGATCTCGGGGTTGAAGTACTTGATGGGCGAGGGGAGGTCGCCGGTCAATACCTCGCCGGCGTCATGGTAGAGCGCGAGCACCGCCACCCGCTCCGGGCTCACAGCCCCTCCGAACTTGCGATTGCGGATGAGGGCGAGCGCGTGTGCGATCTGCGCCACCCGGAGACTATGCTCCTGTACGTTCTCGGCGTACGTGTTGTGCATCAAGCCCCACCGCTTGATGAACTTCATTCGGGAGAGGTAGGCGAAGAAGTGGCTGCGGCTCACCGCGCCGATTCTATAACTCCGGGCATTCGAAATGTAGTGGGCTCGTCACCTTCGGCCGCGCCGCTTCTGGGTGGCCTTCTTGACGGTCTTCTTTCGCCCGCGTCCCGCGAGCTTCTTTTGCGCGTTCCCCCGTCTCACCGGCTTCGGCCGCGCGTGCATCGGCTGGTAGACGCCGAGCTTTCCTCCGCCCGGGAGAGTCACCTGGGTGAGAATGCCCCAGCCCAGGTTCTGTGCGGGTGCGCAGCCGATGCCGCGCCCCGTCATGTCGGCGACGAACGCCTCGACGTCGTCGCACATGAGGTAGAACTCGTGCACGTCGTTCGCCTCCGACGGGTGCACGGCCACTTCGGCTGGAGGGAGTCCGAAGATGAGCCAGCCCTCGCCGACGTCGACCGCCGGAAGCTTCAGCACGTCGCGCAGGAACGCGCGGTCGGCCTCGGGACTCGCGCTGTAGAGGATCGAATGAGCACCGATGATCATGGAACTTCTTCCTTGCCGCGCAGAGGCGAGTCTACAACGCCCGCGTCGCGAAAAGCAGTCGGTTCACGCTATTCTAGATTGACTCCCGTAATCCCAGATGATAACCTGAGTTCATTCTACACTGAAAGCCACTCGGTTGACTCGGTTGCTCGAATGTCCGCCCTGTGCCGGGGATGGACGGTCCCCGTCGCGAGAGGTTTCGTTCGATTCAAACAAGGAGAAGACTATGTCCACCCGACGATCTCGATTTCCGATGATGTTGGCATTCCCGATCTGCCTTCACGCGACGGCATTTGCTTTCGCCGCACAATCCGACGGATCCGCACCCGCGGTCCACGACTACAGAGTACTGGCAGCCAAGAAGACTTCGACGATGGAAAAGGAGCTGAACGAGGCCGGCGCCGCCGGGTATCGTTTTGGGGCCGTGATGGGCGGTGAGACCGGCTTCGGTGGGTCGGAGGTGGTCGTGGTTCTCATCAAGCGGGCGGACGCTCCCGCGGACAACAGCTACGAGTTCAAACTCCTGGCAACGAACAAGACGTCGACGATGCAGAAGGAGCTCCAGGAGGCAGCGGACGCCGGATTCGAGTATCGAGGTCAGACGGTGTTCTCTTCGACCTTCGGCGGTCAGGAGGTCGTCATCATCGGGGAGCGGGAGGTCGGCGCGACACCCAAGCAGCGTGAGGTGAAGCTTCTCGCCACCAGCAAGACGTCAACAATGCAGAAAGAGTTGCAGGAGGCGGGAGAGGCCGGGTTCGAGATCGTGGGGCTCACCGTCGCGGAGACCGCCTTCGGCGGGTCGGAGGTCGTCGCCGTGCTCCGCCGGGAGCGGACGCAGTGATACCGGCGCTGCTAGCCTCCGCCCTGACGCTCGCCGGCTCCGAGTCGACCGAACAACGAGAAGCGTTTCTCTCCTGGAGCGCCAAACAGGCGATCGAGATCGGAACGACGATGAGGTCGAACGGGCGCGTGGGCGGATTCCTGGACATGCGCGTAATCCACACGGAGCACTCTTACAACTACAAGCTCCGCGCCACCTGGATGACGCCCGAGGTGATTCGTGCCACGGCGCGAACGCACCAGCTTCTCGAGGGTACGGATGACGAGGGCACCCTGGCGCTGGTCTCGGATGCCGAGGCGCTCGGCGATACCGTGATTCTGGTGGAGATCGACCCGCGTGAAGGATCCGGTGTCATTCCCAGGGACTGGACCGCGCTGTTGCGGCCCAAGTCTGATGGGGAAAGTGCCGGGACAGTTCAGGGCGCCTACCACCCCGAGCTTCGCAGCGTCAAAGCGCTTGCGGGCACGAGCCGCAGAGACTACGCCTACGACGTCTTCTGGCTCGTTTTCCCGTTGGTGAGACGGGACGGAGAGCCGCTTTTCGGAGAGGCGAATAAGGAAGCGGAACTGGTCGTTCGGATCCAGGGGAAGGAGGGACGGGTGGAGTGGCCGATTCCACAGTCGATTCGCGTACGAAGCCAGGAGATCGCCGCGAAAGGACGTCCAACACCCTAGCTTGATGAGAGTATAATCCGACCCTCGCGTCTTCCTTCGGAAGGAGATCCGCCCATGAAACCGAGGCTCGGGTACGCACTCGTTCTCGCGGCCGTCGCCAGCTCGTTCGCCGCGGCTCAGCCGGTTGACGAGTCGTATCTAAAACTTCTCTCCTGGCGCTCCATCGGACCGACGCGCGGAGGACGGGTGGTGGCTGTTGCCGGCGACCCCGTGAACAAGCTCGTTTTCTATCAGGGGACGACGGGGGGCGGAGTCTGGAAGACCGAGGATGCCGGCCTCCAATGGAGGAACGTCTCCGACGGGTATTTCGGTACCGGTTCGGTCGGGGCGGTCGCGGTCGCGCCGTCCGATCCAAACGTGGTGTTCGTGGGCATGGGAGAGTCCTGCTTCCGCGGAAACGCGAGCCACGGCGACGGAGTCTACAAATCGGCGGACGCGGGAAAAACCTGGACCCGCGTCGGCCTCGAGGCGACGCGCCAGATCGCGCGCATCCACATCCATCCGCGGAACCCCGACGTCATCTGGGTCGCTGCGCTCGGAGACTCCTTCGGTCCGAGCGAGCACCGCGGCGTCTTCCGCACCCGGGATGGGGGGAAGACCTGGCAGAAAGTGCTCTACCGGGACGAGGACACGGGTGCGATCGACCTCACGATCGATCCGGCGAATCCAGACGTCCTCTACGCGTCGCTTCTCGAGATGCGGCGGTTTCCCTGGGGCTTCCGGAGCGCGGGGCCCGGAACGGGGATCTTCAAGACCACGGACGGGGGAGACCGATGGACGGAGCTGACGGACAACCCCGGTCTTCCCTCCGGACCCAAGGGAAGAATCGGAATCGCGCTCTCGCCCGCGCGCCCGGAACGGGTGTGGGCGATCGTGGATGCGGAGATCGGAAAGAAAGGCGTCTTCCGCTCGGATGACGCCGGCGCCACCTGGACGCGGCTCGCGGACAACGCGAACCTCACGCAGAGGCCCTGGTACTACCACCACATCATCGCTCATCCGAAGGACCCCGAGACCGTCTACGTCCTGAACGTCGACATGTGGAAGTCGACGGATGGCGGCAAGACCTACGCCGAGATGAATCCGCCGCACGGGGACAATCACGACCTCTGGATCGATCCCGCGGATCCGAACCGCATGGTCCAGGGAAATGACGGAGGCGCCACCGTGAGCTTCAACGGCGGGCAGTCCTGGTCGACGATCCTCAACCAGCCCACGGCGCAGCTCTACCACGTGGCCGCCGACAACCAGGTTCCCTACCGCGTGTATGCATCGCAGCAGGACAACTCCAGCATCTCGCTTCCGAGTCGATCGGACTACGGGAAGATCACGATCGAGGACTGGTACACCGTGGGAGGAGGAGAGGACGGCTATATCGCTCCCCATCCCACCAACTCGGACGTCGTCTACGCCGGCGACCATCACTGGATCTACCGCTACGACCATCGCACGAAGCAGATCAAGGACATCTCGCCGAACCCCGAGACCCACTACGGCTGGGGGTCTGCCGACATCAATTACCGTTTCTGGTGGACGTACCCCGTCGCCGTCTCGCCCCACGACCCCAACGTCCTCTATGTCACCTCGCAGCACGTGCACAAGACGACGAACGAGGGGCGGAGCTGGGAGGTCATCAGTCCCGACTTGAGCCGCGCCGATCCGAAGACCCTCGAGAAGACGCCCTCTTACCTCGACCCCGAGACGGGACCGTACTGGGGGCCGATCACCCGGGAAGCCTACGGGCCCGAGTGGTACGCGACGGTCTTCGCGTTCGCGGAATCAGAGGCTAAGGCGGGAGTCCTCTGGGCAGGCTCGGACGATGGCTACGTCCAGGTCTCCGAGGACGGCGGGAAGACGTGGGCTAACCGCACGCCGCGGGATCTTCCCGAGTTCGCCCTCATCAGCATCATCGACCCCTCACCCCACGACCCGGCCGTCGCTTACGTCGCCGCGACGCGGTACAAGCTCTCCGACCACACGCCGTACCTCTACAAGACGAAAGACTACGGAAGGAGCTGGAGCCGCATCACGAAAGGGATTCCCGCGACGGATTTCACCCGCGTCATTCGGGAAGATCCGGGTCGCCGGGGCCTCCTCTACGCGGGGACGGAGACCTCGGTCCATGTCTCTTTCGACGACGGGGGAAACTGGCAGCCGCTCCGGTTGAACCTTCCCGTGGTTCCGGTTCACGACCTGATCGTGAAAGACGGGGATCTGGTCGCCGCGACGCACGGCAGGTCGTTCTGGATCCTCGACAACGCGGCTCTCCTCCATCAGCTCGACTCCGCGGTGCTCGGCGCGTCCGCGCATCTGTTCGCGCCCCGTCGCACGATCCGCTACCGCGATGGAGCTGACCTCGCCGGATCCTTCTCCGGAGACGCGGGGCAATCCGGAGAGAACCCGCCTTCGGGCGTCGTCGTGCCCTACTACTTCAAGGAGAAGCCGGCGGGCGAGGTGACGCTCTCCTTTAATAAGGATGGGGCGCACATCCGGAGCTTCACGAGCGCAGGGGAGAAACCCCCCGTGAAGGCGGAGGCCGGCGCGAACCGATTCGTCTGGAACATGCGCTACCCGGACGCCGACGTGCTCGAGGACGCGGTCTTCCAGGGAAGCGCGCGCGGCCCGGTGGCGGCGCCGGGAAAGTACGAAGTCGAGCTCGCGGCCGGGGGACAGACCTTCCGACAGTCGTTCGAGATCGCCCGCGATCCCAGGCTCGAGTACACCGACGCCGATCTCCAGGAACAGTTCGATTTCCTCATCGCGGTGCGCGACAAGCTGAGCGAGACCATGCGGGTCGTCGGCCGCATCCGTGAGATACGGAGGAAAGCGGAGCAAGCGGTCGAGCGTAGGGGCGGCACGGAGGCACTGAAGGACGCTCTCCGGGAGCTCAACGACAAGCTCTATCCCATCGAGGAGAGGCTCGTTCAGTATCGGGCGCGCGCGGGTCAGGATCTCATCAACTACCCGACGGGCATCGACAGCAAGCTCGCGCGGCTCTCCTCGTTCGCCTCGATGGGGGACGGGCCGCCCACGCAGGGCGCTCGGGATCTTCTCGCGCGCCTCGCGGCGGGAATCGAGGAAAGAAGCCGGCTCCTCGACGGGATCGAGAACGGAGAGCTTCAGTCGCTTCTGAGGCGAGCGGGAGGGACGCAATAAACCTCGACGTTCGGTTCGCCATCGACGCCGCGCGGTCCGCGGGCGAGAGGCTCGAGTCGCTCCGCCGGGCGGGCCGGTGGGAGGGGGAGCTTCTCGGTGACGTGGGCGATCAAGCGGCCGACGGCTACCTCCAGGGAATCCTCGCGGGCCGCTATCCCGACGACGGCGTCCTGAGCGAGGAGACCGCGAGCGACGGCAGGCGCCTTACGAAATCCCGCGTCTGGATCGTCGATCCCCTCGACGGAACCAAGGAGTACGGCGAGCGTCGCGAGGACTGGGCGGTCCACGTCGGGCTCGCCGTGGATGGCGCGTGCCTCCTTGGAGCCGTGGCTCTCCCGGCCACCGGGGTCGTCCTCTGGGGGAGTCCGGAGGGTGCCGGCATCGAGGGGGGAGCGCGCGGCCTCCTCCGCGGCGAGAGCGATGGCCGATCGCATCCCGTCGTCGCGGTGAGCCGCAGCCACACGCCCGATTGGGTGGCCGCTTTCACGCGAGAAATGGGGGGGGAGATGCGGGGCTTCGGAAGCGTGGGCTACAAGGTGAGCCGGCTCTTCCTCGGCGAGGCCGACATCTACGTGCACCAGAAGGGCCTCAAGGAGTGGGACACCTGCGCACCCGAGGCGGTGGCCCGGGCGCTCGGCTGGTCGGTCACGACGTTCTCCGGAGCGGAGCATCGCTATAACCGCGAGAATCCCCGGAACGAGGAGATCGTGGTGTGCCGGCCCGCGGTCCGGGATCGAGCCCTTGCTTCTTTGAGGAACCTCGGCGTCGTTCGCTGAACTTCTGCGGCGCGCGTCACGTAATCGAAGGTCATGACCGAGACCCTTCGAGAGGTTCGACAGTCCACAAGGGGTCTTCTCAAGGACTATAGAACGACGGGGGCGGCGGTCGCGACGCTCGCCGTCGGGATCGGGGCAACGACCGCGATCTGGAGCGTCGTCTACGGGGTGCTCCTCCGGCCCCTTCCTTATCCCGAGCCGGACCGGATCGTGCAGGTCTGGCAGGTCAACGAGGGGGGAACGAGAGCCCAGCTCTCGGATCCGAACTACGCGGACTTCCGAGAACGGAATCGAAGCTTCGAGGCGTTCGCCGAGTACGCGAGTGTGGAAACCTCGATCGTCGGAGGAAACGCCCCCGTGCGGGCGCACACCGCGATCGTTTCGCGCGAGTTCTTCGACGTGGTCGGAGTCTCCCCGCTTTGGGGCCGCAGGTTCGTCGAGGAGGAGCTTCGAGAGGGAGGCGCTCCCGCCGTTGTCGTGAGCTTCGGGTTCTGGCAGAGCCGCCTGGGAGGGCAGGAGGACCTCTCTTCGCTCGAGCTCGGGTTCTCGGAGCGGATCCACTCCGTCGTCGGGGTCCTGCCCCGCGGCTTCGCCTTTCCGCCGGACACGGACGTCTGGGCGCCGCGGGAGCTCGAGCCCGTCCTCCCGAGCCGGACCGCCCACAACTGGCAGGGCGTCGCGCGGCTGCGGGATGGGGTCGCTCTCGAGAGGGCGCAAGCGGACGTGAGCGCCATCGCTCGGGATCTTCGCACGAGTCACGGAGAGGACACCTGGATGATCGACGCCGCCGTGGTTCCTCTCCACGAACAGCTCGTGGGCCGCGTTCGCCCGGCTCTCGTCGTTCTTTTCGCGGCCGTTTTGTTTCTCCTCCTCGTCGCGATCGCAAACGTCGTGAACCTGCTCCTCGCGCGCGCGGCCCGCCGCCAGAGGGAAGTGGCGGTGAAGGCGGCTCTCGGCGCGAGCCGGACGGTTCTCGTGCGCTCGTTTCTCACGGAGTCGGCGCTTCTCACGCTCGCGGGCGGGGGACTCGGGGTCCTCGTCGCCCGCTTCGGGGTTCCTCTCCTTCTCGCGCTCGAGCCGGGAAAGATTCCCCGGGCGGGGGAAGTCGGAATGAGCGGGTCCGTGCTCCTCTTTGCTCTCGGGCTCGCGGCCTTCGTCTCCGTCGTCCTCGGGCTCGTGACCGCGCTCCGATCGACGAGGCAAGGCATCGCCGTCCACGCCTCCGACCGCTCGCAGGCGGGCTCGCCTTCGACCTTCGTGAGGAGCGGGCTCGTCGTCTCCCAGGTCGCACTGACACTCGTCCTCCTCGTGGGCGCTGGCCTTCTCGCTCGGAGCCTCTTCCGGCTTTTCGACGTCGACCCCGGGTTTCGCCGCGAGGGAGCGCTCGTCGTCGATCTCTCCCACCCGGTGGAAGGTGGCGCGCGCCGTCGCGCGCAGAACGATCTCCTGGCTCGGCTGCGCACCCTTCCCGGGGTCGAGAGCGCGGGCATCGTGGATCTCCCGCCGCTCTCGACGGGACATCGCAACGGGATGTTCCTGATCCAGAGCTCTCCCGACGAGGTCAAGAGCTTCGAGGATTTCGGCCGGCTCATGCAGGATCCGGCGCGCACGGGCATGGCGGAGTACCGCGCCGCGAGCGAGGGCTACTTCGAGACGATGGGCATCCCCCTCGTGCGCGGCCGTCTCTTCGAGGCGGGAGACGACGCGGAGGCTTCCCACGTGGCGCTGGTAAGTCAGCGATTGGTCCAGGAGAAGTGGCCGGACGAGGACCCGATCGGGAAGCTCATCCAGTTCGGGAACATGGACGGAGACCTTCGTCTCCTCCGCGTGGTTGGAATCGTCGGCGACGTGCGGCACGGCGGCCTCGATACACCCTCGAGGGCGACGCTCTACACCAACGCCCGCCAGCGGCCCCCCTCGGACTATTCGATCGTGATTCGCGCCAGCGGAGGGAGTGAGGGCCTCGCCGCCTCGGCGCGTGCGGTGCTGCGCGAAGTCCTTCCGGACGTTCCCCCGCGATTCCGAACGATGGAGGATGTGGTCTCAGAGTCCCTCTCCGATCGCAGATTCAACGCCATCCTCCTCGGCGCGTTCGGGGCTGCCGCCCTTCTCCTCGCGACCGTCGGGATTTACGGCGTGATGGCCTACGGTGTCGCCGAGCGCACGCGCGAGATCGGGCTCCGCATGGCGCTCGGGGCCCGTCCGAGGGACGTTCTCGGTCTCGTCGTGGGTCATGGCTCACGCCTCGTCGCCCTCGGCCTCGTCCTCGGCCTCGCCCTTGCGTTCGGGCTCAGCCGGCTCCTCTCGAGCCTCCTCTTCCAGGTGGGCGCGGCCGACCCGGCGACCTACGCTGTGCTCAGTCTTACCGTCGCCGGGGTCGCGGTTCTCGCCTGCTACCTTCCGGCGCGGCAGGCGAGCCGGGTCGATCCCATGGTCTCCATTCGATACGAGTGACCGGGGAGACTTGCCCACCTGCCCCGGCCGAGCTAAGTTGGAAAATCACCAAGAATGTCGCACCCGAGGATCGTTCGCGGCCTGCTCCTGGCATCGCTTTTCGCCGTATCTGCGGCTGCGGAGGAGCGCAGACGTGAGGACGACGAAACCGAAGACACGAGGCTGGAACAACGCAACGCGGTCTTTCCGGTAGACGAGAACGAGCCGAATCTCGCGAGACAGATCGGGCTCGACTTCAAGAACGTCTTCACCACGAAAGAAAACCTCTACGTTCTGGGGGCCGGCGCAGGCGCGAGCCTCTTCGGCCACCAGTTCGACGCGGACATTCCGAGTAGCCGCTTCAACGGGGAGCTGTACGAGGGGGGCGCGCTCGACCGCACGTTCGACTCCGGCAACGTCGTCGGAGGGGCACTCTTTCAGGCCGGGGCGGCGGTCGCGACGTTCGCCGTCGGCAAGGCCACCCACGACCCGGAGCTCGCGAACGTCGGCCGGGATCTCATCCGGGCTCAAATCGTCACCCAGGGGTTGACGCAGGCCATCAAGTACTCCGTCGGCCGCACGCGGCCCGACGAGAGCGGCAACAATTCCTTTCCCTCCGGACACTCTGCTTCCGCGTTCGCCACCGCGACGGTGCTTCAGCGGCACTACGGGTGGAAGATCGGCGGTCCCGCCTACGCGGTCGCGGGCTTCGTCGCCGCCTCACGGCTGAGCGAGAACAAGCACTACCTCAGCGACGTGATCTTCGGCGCCACCATCGGGATCATCGGGGGGCGCACCGTGACCCTCGGCATCGGAGGCTCCCGGTTCGCGCTCTCCCCGATGTTCGTCCCCGGCGGCGCGGGCGTTCAGCTCTCTCTCGTTCACTGAATCCGAAGCCATCGATTTCGAACCTTCCGTCATTGACAGGACGGGCGCCGGGTTTTTGACATCGAAGTGAGCCCTACAACATGCCTGGCCTCGACGTTCGGGCGGAGCGAGCGGCTATTTGTCCTCGAGCCCGGCGGGGGCGAGGGCGGCGAGGCGCACGTCGATCGCGCGCGCGCGTTTTCCGGCGATCTCCGCCGTCTCCTTGCGCACCACCGCTCCTCGCACCAGTCGCGCGGCGAGATAGCACAGGGGCTCGGGAGGAAAGCGCTCGAAGCGCTGTTCCACGAGGGGGCACTCGCTCCACTCGTCCCGAAGCCCGAGGACGAGGCTACTCAGTATCTTTCCGCCGACGCGCGAGGGCCCTACGCCGTTCCCGCTGAAGCCGACTCCGTAGAGGATGCGCTCTCGGCCGCGGAGTCGGCCGAACACGGGGATCCCGCTCATCGTCTTGTCGATGGGGCCCGACCACTGGTGGGTGATTGAGGCGCCCTCGAGAGAAGGGTAGTAGGCGCGCAAATCCGCTTCCGCGTCCTTTCCCGCCCGGGGATTCCGTTCGAACTCGGGACCCATCCGGCCGGCGAGGGCGATGGCGCCCGCGCCCTTCCCGAAAGCGATCCGGCCGTCTCTCGTCGTTCGGTAGTAGTCGACGCGGAGCTGGGAGTCGGTGATGGATTCTCCTCCCGTCCAGCCGATCTTCCGGAGCCCGTCGGGAATGGGATTCGTCGCGATGATGTCGCTCGAGAGAACGACGAGAGCGCGCTTCAGCTCGGGGAGGCGCGCGGCCCAGGCGTTCAAGGCGATGACGACCTTCCCGGCACGAAGTCTCCCTCGCGCCGTCACGAGGGCGGGATCGTCAGGGTCTATGTCGACGATTGGACTCCGCTCGTAGATGCGCACTCCGGCATCGAGAGCGGCACGCCTCAGCCCGAGGGCGAGGGCGGCGGGCTGCACCGTAGCCGCCGACGTATCGAGAACGCCGCCGAGGTGCGCCCTCGATCCCGCGCGCGCGGCGACCTCATCCGGAGCGAGCCTCTTCCACGGACCCACGCCCAGCTCCTCCGCGAGACGGACGCACGCTTCCCACGAGCCCATCTGGCTTTCGGTCGTCGCCGTCCAGAGCCAGCCTCTCCGGATGAAGTGAGCGTCGATGCCTTTCGCCTCGCAGAACGCTTCGATCTCCGAGAGCGCGGCCTCCGAGGCCTTTGCGAGCCTGACGCCGTCTTCCCGCCCACAGAGCCGTGTGAGGGTCTTGAGCTTCGCCCACCAGGAGAGAGCGAAGCCGCCGTTTCTCCCCGACGCGCCGCTTCCGCAGAAATCCTGCTCGACGATGGCGACGTCGCAAGCGGGTTCTTGCTCTTTCAGGAGGAGAGCGGTCCAGAGACCGACGTAGCCGCCCCCGGCGATCGCGACGTCCGCCCGCGCGTCGCCTTCGAGCGGCGGCCGCTCGGCGGGGACGAGGGGGCATTCCTGGAGCCAGAGCGAACGGTGCAAGACGTTACTTGATCTCGACGACGATGGCCCGCGGGGAGCCGCTCACCACTTCCTCGCGGTGGAAGCGGCCGCGGGGGGCGAAGCGGGCCCGCATTCCCTCCCACGTCGATTGCTCGGGAGAACCGTCCTGCGGGACGCTCCGGGTCACGCCTGGCTCGAGCTCCACGACTACCGTGTCCTTGTCGTGAAAGTGGAGCGGGATCGCGCGTCCCGCCTCGAACCGGTAGTCCCAGACGACGACCCGATCGTTCTCGAGAACTTTGGAGGCGCCCTCGCGCGGCCAGGCAGGCACGACACCATCCGGCGCGCGGATCGGGTCTTTTCTCGCCTCCTTGAGCTCGATCAGGATCGCGCGCCGCGGGACGTCGCTCGTGCCCTCCTCCATGTGGATCAACCCCTTGCCGCCGGCGCTCACCGCGCCCGGAGTGTCCCTTTGGTTTTCCCGGGTGCTTCCGTCCGGAAGCGTGACGCGGACCGTCCCGGGAACGAGGGTTACCCCCACGATGTCGACCACGTGCTCGTGCATGGGGGTGGGCTTCCCCTTCGCCCACGTCACGTCCCAGACGACGACGCTTTCGTTCTCGAGCACCTTCGTCGCTCCGTCCCGCGGAAAGGGAGAGGGATAGCTCTGAAACGCGAGGAAGAGGGCGACCCCGAGCGTTTGCATGGCACCGGACCTCCGGCGGAGGATTCTAACAGAACGAGCATGTCCGGAATCGATCGAAGGAGCTTCCTGAAGGCCGTCTCCTCGCTTGCGGGCCTGTTCTCGCCAAGCTTGTCATCCTCGTTCGTCCCCGAGTGGAAGCGCTTCCCTCGGGAGTCCTCTGTCGCCGCGGCGCTCAAGTCCGGGCAGAAGCTTCCCTCGAGTGATTTCAGGGGCCTCGCGCCGAGCCCGGCCTCCTCCACTCTCGCCGAGCGGTTCCGCGACCTGGACCGCCATTTCATCTTCGAGTACTACCCCTGGTACGGGCGCGATCCGTGGCGCCACTGGGAGGAGCGCGGCCAGAATCCCCCGCACGCTCTCGCGAGCGAGTACGTGCCCCGGCTCGGCGCCTACGATTCGCGGTCGCGCGAGGTGATGGAGCAGCACGCCCGCTGGATCGCGGCTTCCGGCGCGGGAGCGATCTCGCTCTCCTGGTGGGGGAAGGGAAGCTACGAGGACCGTACCGTCCACGACGTCATGGACGTGATGAAGGACCACGGCATCGCGGTCACCTTCGGGCTCGAGCCCTACGCGGACGACCGCGGCGAGCGCTTGTCCGAAGACGTTCTCTACCTGTTGAAGGAGTACGGCGAGAGGCGGGGGTGGGACGCGTTTCTGATCCTGAGGAACGAGGACGGAAGCGAGGGCCCGGTGTTCAAGGGATTCCGCACCATCCTCCCCGAAGCCATCGTGGACTGCCACGGTGTGACCCACAGGGTCTCCGACTATACGCCGGACGATTTGTGGAGGCGGCAGATCGGCCGCATCCGGCGCGAGCTGCGTTGGGACTTCGACGACGTGATCGTCCTCGCGGATTCGCTCGACTTCGGAAGAGCGCCTGCCTCAGGCTTCGACGGAATCGGGATCTACGACAACTTCATCGCACCCGACGCGTACGATCCACTCGCGCGCGCGGCGTCGGAGGCAGGCCTTCTCTTCTCCTTCAACGTGAACCCCGGCTACGATGAGATCCCCCTCGAGGACGTTCCTCCCGAGAGCTGCTACCAGCCCCGTCTTCGCGCCGCCCTCGGGGCCTCTCGATTTCGAACGTTCCGATCACCGCCAGATGGCGGCGGCGCTCTCGGCCGAGCGCGTCCGGTCGTCTCTCGAAGCGACGGTCGCGGTTCAGAACGACACCCGGCTCTCGAACTATGAGAGAGGCTTTTTCCTCGTCTACGTCAACTCGTTCAACGAATGGCACGAGGGGCACGCCTTCGAGCCGATGAAAGACGAGGTCGACCTGACCGCCGAAGAGCGAGTCTTCGGCTACCACAACCCGAGCTACGGAGACTATCGCCTGACGACGCTCTCGGAGGCGCTTCGCCCGTACCTGACGGCGCGGCACATCGAGGCGGGCCGACGCGCGTAGGCTCACGGGCGTCCGCTTCCGGGAACCCAGGGTGCGCATGCGGACAGAAGACTCTGCAAAACCGCCGATTTCACGGGCGTTTCGGTTGGCATCGTCTTTGCTGTGATCCGCGTTCATGGAAACTTTGATCGAGGACGTCCGGTTCGGGCTTCGGCTCCTCCTGAAGAAGCCGGGGTTAACCCTCAGAGCCGTGGCACGGCTCCGGGCAGGCGTCAGCCTCGAGCGCGCCCGGTTCGATATGGGTGCCGTAGCGCAACGCCTTTCGGCCGATCATCCGGAGGAGAACCGCGGCGTCGGAGTGAACCTCGTGCCCCTTCACGAGCAGGTGGTGGGGGATGTCCGGCCCGCGCTTCTCTCCCTGCTGGGAGCGGTTGTCTTCGTACTCCTGATTGCCTGCGCGAACGTCGCGAGCCTCATGCTCGCGCGCGCGGTCGAGCGAGAAAGGGAAGTGGCGACGCGGATGGCGATGGGCGCGAGCCGTTCGCGGCTCCTCCGACAGCTTCTCACGGAGAGCTTCCTCCTCGCGTCTGTGGGCGCGTTTCTCGGAGTCGTTCTCGCGCTCTGGGGAATCGACGTTCTGCTCACCTTGACTCCGGGAGGCTTTTTCCGCCTCGACGACGTCACGCTCGACCGGCGCGTGCTCGGCTTCACCGTCGCTGTCGCCACCGCCGCCGCGTTCCTCTTCGGTCTCGTCCCGGCGCTCTCCGGTTCGAAGCTCGACTTCCATCGATCGCTGAAGGAGGGGACAAGAGGCTCCACGATGGGAGGTGGCCGTCGCCTCAGGAGCGCGTTCGTCGTCCTCGAAGTCTCCCTCGCCCTCGCCCTCCTCGTGGGAGCCGGGCTCCTCCTCGAGAGCTTTCGAACGCTGACGCGCGTGGACCCCGGCTTCGATCCGGAGAACGTCCTCACGGCCGGCCTCGACCTTTCGGGCTCTGCATACGAGGACGCTTCGCGCCGGATTGCCTTCCTGGAGCGCGTCCAGGAAAGGGCGAAGGCGCTCCCGGAGGCCGAGGCCGTGGGAGCCGTCTCCGCGCTTCCCATGGGCGGTGTCGATTCCGACTCCGGGTTTCTCATCGAAGGCAAGACGCCACCCGAGCGTCGAGGAGCGTGGGTCGCGTGGTATCGCCCGGTGACTTCTTCGTACTTTTCGACGATGCGGATGCGCCTCTCGCGCGGACGTGTCTTCACCGATAGCGACGACGCGGAAGCACCTCCCGTCGTTCTCGTGAATGAGCTCGCCGCCCGGAGCCTGCCCGCCCGGCGGGCCGCAAGAGTCGATCCCATCGAAGTCCTGAGGTACGAGTAGGAGTCACGGACCGAGGATGGGTTGGGTCATTCTCTCCTCAAGTGTAAGATTTACCGACGTTCCGGAGAGATTCTAGTAACTTCCTCTGCAGACTGTCCTTGTAGCTCTTCGTCGAACGGAATGCGTCGGTGAAGCATACACCACGGCGGACGACGGCTCCGATCTCACTACTGCAAGTAGTTCTATATCAGCGACTTATTCAATGTGACCTGGGACACAGTTCTGGCACGAAAATCGCTTCTCTGCACGGTGGTTGGGGGATATCCAATGAAACGAAGCCTGGCTGCGGCGATTCCGATGGGTCTTCTCCTTGCGTCCGCGCCCTCGGACGCGGCGGTCATTTCTTGGTTCACATGCTCCTCCGGGGGGACCTGCACGACTCCCTCGCCCCGTGTCGGCGGCGGCGAGAACCCTTTCACGTTCACGGCCACGGGAGGGCAGTTGCTCGTGACCGAAGCGTTCGAGGTGGCGTCCCCGGTCAGCAGCTCTCCCCTCAACTCGATCTTCACGGGCGGGCTTGGGGCGGGGGGCGAGAACAACCCGGAGCACTCCATCGACAACACGAACGCGACGGGAAACGAGCTCATCGTGTTCATGTTTCCCGAGGATGGCTACATTCCCGTGAGATTCACGCTTGGCTATGTCAACAACGACTCCGACACGCAGACCTGGATCGGAGGGAGCCTCGGTGGACCCCACGATGTCCTCAATCTCTTCGGGACGGGCACCTACGAGTGGGGAGCGAACGGTGGCGGCAATCTCGTCTCGATGCATGGATACGTTCAGCAGAACTTCTCCGGGAACGGATCACCCGGAACGTACAGCTTTACGAACAACGCCGCTGGCCGCTACCTGATCATCTCCGCTTTCACAGGCAGCGATGAAGACGACAGGTTCAAGATCCAATCCATCGTCGCGCAGGAGCCCAGGCGCGTAACAGAACCCGGGACGATGATCGTTCTGGGGTTGGGATTCGGCGCGCTAGCGCTGCGGCGGAAGCGCTGATTTTTCTCCCTCCTTCGGCGGACGGGGCCGGTCGAGGCCAAGGCTCACACCGCCGAAAAAGCTCGCTCCTTTCCTCTCGACGGTGTGCTTTCCGTCGAGAAGGTACTGCAGGATGGCCTGGTCCCACTTCAGGCCGGCTCGCGCCACGAGCTTCAGCCAATCCCCCTCCGCGGTCTCGTCCGGCGCTTCGGTCGTGCCGCTCCAGATCGTAACCTTCGGGTTGAAGTCCCGGCTCGAGCCGGGGGCGGGCGCCCGCGAGCCCTTGAGAGCGGTGTGGATCAGGACCCCGCCCACCATGGGCAGCTTGAAATCCTCCTCGCCGAACTGCCCCCCGTAGCGGTCGTAGCGGTCGTAGTTCCTCTCGTTCATGGCGTGGATCTCGGGATCGGAGGAGATCGCTTCCGTGATGTAGTCGCGGATCGCGAACGCCGCCTCCTTGTGCCGCGGGTGGCGCGGATCGTCGAGGTAGTCGAAGCCGGGCATGAACCACCCCTTGTTCATGCTCCAGTTCCGCTCGGTCACGCGCCCTCGGCGCACGAGCCCGGTGTACTCCGAGAAGAGCTGGACGAGCTGGTGAGAAGGGTAGCCGTGCGGGTTGAGGAATATATCGGGAAGCCACGTGGACCAGAGCGCGGGCCGCACGGAAGCCTCGGGGTAGAGGGGCATCGGCTTGTCTTCATCCGTGGCCGCATCCATGCCGAGGGACGCGAGGTAGCCAGCGTGCAGGATGAACTCCGGCGTCCGGGTGTAGAGGTCGTAGGCGAGCTGTGCCCCGTCGGGGTTGGTCACCGGATGAATGACGACGTTCACGCGATTGAGCTTCTTTCTTTCCTCCGGGTCCGTCAGCAGGAGCTCGGCGAACTTGAGCACGTGCGACGTCGAGGAGACTTCGTTCGCATGTTGTCGCGCCGAGTAGATGACGGTCGGCTTCAGGGTCGTGGCTTTGTAGTGCGAGAAGTGCGAGGCCACGATCGGCGCCATCAGGTCCATCGCCCAGACGTCCTTTCCGAGGTAGCTCTCCCCCGCTTTGTAGACCGTCGCTTCCGGAAATCGAGCCATGCGCGCGAGGACGCCGTAGGCTTCCGGGGGAGGCATGGGGTGATCCCACTGGACACTCTCGCCCGCCTCGCCGAGATAGCGGCTCACCTCGGGGAAGGGAGGAGGCGTTCCCCCCGGCCGGAGCACGGCCGAGCGCTCCCGCCCGGGACCCGGGCGATGCTCCCACGCCGCGACCACCGCGAGCTCCTTGAGCCCGTGATAGGCGAGAGTGTCCACGTAGAGGCCGCGGGCGCGGAGATCGTTCAGAATCGAGAGGGTCGCGACCACCTGCTCGGCCGAGACGATCTTGTCGTCGACCTCCTCCTCGCGCTCGCGGAGGAGGAGCTCTTCCCGTTCGTCGCGATCGGTGTCGACCTTGATCGAGACTTCCAGGCTTTCGAGCCCCTCGGATTCCGCCCGAACCGTCGCCGCCATGGCCCGGGGGCGATCCATCTCGACCTTGGGAACGTCGAGCCGGAGTTTGCCTCTCGCGCCGTTCGTCTCCGCGTACTCGACGACCACGGCTGGCCGGCTCGTGGCGAACCCGGTGAAGCGCGTCCTCGCCCTCCCGGGCTTGCCATCGCCTCTGGGCATCATCACGGGAAGGACCCGTCCGGGGTAGGTGAGCTCCTCGCCCCGGGCGTTCCGCCCGAGAAGGCGGAAGAACATGAGGGTCGTGAAGTACACGTCCTCGTGGAGCGCATCCATGGGAGAGACGATCTCCCGCTCGATGCCCACGATCTCGTGGGGTTCGGAGAGCTCCAAGCCGACCTCGAGCTCGCCGAAGTAGGGAGCATCCTTCCCGGCGCCTCGTGGCTCCCCTTCGTGAAGCGCCATCACGTACTCGTAGATTCGCGAGAGCGTCTCGCTTTGAAATCGTTCCCAGAATCTCTCCGCGTCGGTCGGAATGCGCTCGTCAACGACGACTGCGTCTCCCTTTGAAGCGCGTATCCACCCCGTGGTCACGTTCACCATCTCGTAGTCGCGAAAGCGATCGAGGTAGGGCCGCGGCACGACGCGAGGCGAGAACGACTGGCGGAAAACCTCGGTCCCCGCCGAAGTCGCGACCACCTCGTAGGCAGGAGCTTCGGGAGGCGCCATCTCGAAGCGCACGCGCTCTCGTGGAATTCCGAGGTCCCGCGCGAGGACCTCGTCGATGGGGAACGCCTCGTGAAGCCAGCGCACGTCCGTTCCCATTGCCTGGTGCGGCCATTCCTCGGGGGGACGGTAGCGCGCGAATCGGATGACGATCTCGTCGAGCTGGCGCCCCGCGAGAGCGGGCCCCACCACCTCCTCGAGAAAGCTATAGCCCTGCTTGTACGCCGAGAGAACTCGCACCTGCGGGCTCCGGACTCCCTTCCGGACGAGCTCATCGCGAATCTCCCCTTCGAGGCGCCGCCTGATCTCCTTCGGCTCCGAGATGCGAGCCTCGACCTCGACCGGATCGCGCTTTCCCACCCGGGGAAGGACCCGCGCGCGGAAGATCCGCCAGAGCTCGTCGACTTCCGAGGGAATCTCGACCTCGTCCTCGAACATCGTTGCCGCCCGCCGGACGTCACGGTCGTCGATCACAACGGCAAGCCCTGGTCCGAGAGCGGCCGCCCGATCTCGGACGAGCGCTTCGAATCCGGGGTCTGGCTTTTCGATCGAGATCAGAACCTTCGCGCTGGTGATCTCCTTTCTTTCGAGCTTCCCGAGCAGGCGATCGAGCTTGTAGAGGGCGATCGCGGCCTGCCCCGCGGGCGAGCGGCCCGAGAAGAATCGCCACAGCTCCTTTTCGACCTCGTCGAGCGTCGTGCGGTCCTTTCCACGCTCCCTGATGTACGGGAACGTCACGGCCACTTGGTCGAGAGCGCGCGCAAGCCCGGCGTCGTCGCCTCCAGAGATTCGGAGCGCCGGCTTCTCCCCGAAGGCGCGAGGGATTACCCGGATGGTGCCCACGCCGGCATCGAGCTTCGCTCCCGCGGGCGAGAGCGGATGCTCTCCGATGAGGACGAGGGTCGGCTCTTCTTCCGCGTTCTCGATCTCGGAAGGGAGCTTCACGATAGGGATGGAAATCCCCGCCGCCTCGAGCCCCAGGCGCGCGGCGAGGTCCACCGTCCCGGGATGGCTCGAACCCGGGCTCAAGACCGCGTCGATCCGGTCCGCGATGAGGTTCTGATCCGAGTCACCCAGAAGGCCCTCGGGCGTGTAGAGGTTCGAAAGGTCCAGATCGTGCTTCGGTCCAGCGCCGGGACGGGGAGGGCTGGGCTTCGCGACGGTGACCGCCGGTCGCGCCGAGATCGGGATCTCGGCCGAACGGCTTCCTGCGACGAGCCGCGCGGAGACGGCGGCGACGTGCGCGTAGGACAGCGTTCCCGGAAGCGTCCTGCGCGCTCGATCGAGCTCCTCGGCCGAGCTCAGCTCTACCTCGAGCCTCAGATGCGAGAGCCTCTCCCGGGTCGCACGCACCTCCTCGACCCGCACGGAGCGGGGCGCGAACCCGAGCCGCGAGCCGAGATCGGAGACCACGGTGTCGAACGTCGGTCCCTCGGGATCCCAGAGATGGGGGAGTCGCCCGGCGAAGGCCGCGGCGGCCGCGCGCAGTCCCTCGTCGTCGGCGCCGCTCAGGACGACACGGCCAGACTCGATCGCGATCCGCCCCTCTCCCGCAGCAAGAGAGCCTGCCGCGCGCCGGAGCTCGATGACGGGGCCAGCCGCGCTCTCCGGGAGCGGAAGATCCATCGCCATCGTCTCGAACCCGAGCCGCGCCGCCACGTCCGCTGCCGCGGCCACGGCGGCGAGCGAGGGGGAATCACCGAGATCGATCCGGGCGGGCACGAAGTCGGCGAATCCGTCTCCATTCCGGTCCTCGATGAGAAAGCCCGGCGAGAACAAGTCCTCGAGCCCGCGGCGGTCCTGGGCCATCGCGAGCGAAGCGGTCATCCAGGAGAGAAGCGAAAGAGTGAGAAGTCTCATGGCCGCGTATTATGAACTGCTATAGTTCGCAGATGGTGCGTCGGGCCGCGGCTCTCGCCCTTGGACTCGCGCTCGGGTCCTGCGGTCCTCCCCCCTCACCCTGGGAGCCCGAGGATGCCCGGCGAACGAAAGAGGAGCTTCACCGGCTCGCGAAAGAGCGCGTCCTCGCGGGCGACCTCGCGCGCGCCGATGGATGGGTGTACGCCATCGACGTTTCTCTCTTGATGATCTTCGCGGCCCTCGAGGGAGATCGAGAGCTTTACGAGAGTCTCGAGCGCTTCGCGTCCACGCACCTGACCATCGGCTCCCAAGAGGATCCGTATACCGGCGGGTTCGTCGTCTGGCGGTTTCGCGAG